>Ga0164318_10000568_pt1 | contig 29014 bp, 27 predicted proteins | sample GuaBasSedimGuay9_FD_113734 | JGI IMG/M metagenome (GOLD analysis project Ga0164318, IMG submission 113734) | Subseafloor sediment microbial communities from Guaymas Basin, Gulf of California, Mexico - Guay9, Core 4571-4, 0-3 cm | ecosystem: Environmental > Aquatic > Marine > Hydrothermal vents...
ACTACCTACAAAAACAGAAACTGATATTCACGCATTAAAGCATTCATACATTTAAGCATTTAAAAATTAACAATAAACATTTTATTAAATAAACAACGAATGAAACGATTACCTGATTGGCGAAAAAGCCTGACAATTTTAGTTGCCCTTTTTGCTTTTAGCATGCTAAGTTTTGGGCAAAGCAGCATTGATAAAAAGACATTGGTTACCATCGGAAATGAAGATGTTAGCGTTGGTGAGTTTATGCGAGTCTATGAGAAGAACAACAATATGGCCAATGACGAAAGTACCGAAGCCATTACCGAATATCTTGATCTTTATGTAAACTTCAAATTGAAAGTTACCGAAGCGGAAGAACTACAAATGGATACTTTGCCTTCGTTTATTAAAGAACTAAAAGGTTACCGTGCCCAATTGGCAAAGCCTTATTTTATTGACGAAAGTGTGAACGAAGCATTGTTGCAGGAAGCATACGAACGCAAACTTAGCGATATTAGGGCAAGCCATATTTTAATCATGGTTGATGCAAACGCTACTCCGGAAGACACGCTTCGGGCTTACAACGAAATCGTAAAGGTCAGGGAAGAAATTATAGCAGGCAAAGATTTTGCTGAAGCTGCTGTAGAATATTCTGACGACCCCTCGGCCAAAGACCGCGAATCTATTCCCAACCAACAACGTTTCCGTCCGGGTAATAAAGGTGATTTGGGATATTTTACTGTTTTCAATATGGTTTATCCGTTTGAAAATGCCGCTTACAATACAGCCGTAGGCGAAGTTTCGCAGCCTGTGCGTACCCAATATGGTTACCATTTATTAAAGGTTTCCGACAAAAAAGAAGCCTTGGGAACTGCCCAGGTGGCGCATATTTTTATTCCTATTGAAATGGAAGCCTCAGACGAAGAAGTCCAACAGGCTGAAGAAAAGATCAATAATATTTATGCGAAAATTATTGAAGGGATGTCATACGAAGATGCAGTAGTTGCTTATTCTGAAGACAAAGGATCGGCAAAAAACAAAGGACAATTATCAAAGTTCACTTGCAACAGGGTCGTACCTCAATTTGTATTGGCTGCCCAGGCATTGGAAATTGGTGAAATTTCAGAACCTGTTCGTACACTTTATGGCTTCCACATTATCAAACTCATCAGTATTGAAAGACCAGGAACTTTTGAGGAAGAAAGTCCTAAACTGAAAGAGCGTCTTGCCAAAGATCAACGTTCACACAAAAGCGAAGAAGCCGTTGTTCAGCAGATTAAAGTTGACAACAAACTGAAAATTTACGAAAAAGGGAAACTGGCTGTTTTTGCTGCTATCGACAGTACCGTTTTACAAAAAAAATTCGTTACCGATAGTGTAACAGGAATGATGAAGCCGATAATGAAAATTGGCCATGCAAAATTTACCCAAAACGATTTTGTGAAATATGTTGGCATTAAACAACGCATTCAGGAAAACATTGACAAAGACGTTTATTTACAAGGTTTATTTGATGAATTTATTGACGAAAACTGCCTGGCATATATGGACGATCACCTCGAAGAAATGTATCCTGAGTTTGACGACCTGATGCAAGAATACCACGACGGTATTTTATTGTTTAACCTGACCGATGAAAAAGTCTGGACAAAAGCCGTAAAAGATACCGTGGGTCTTGAAAAATATTTTAACGACCACCGGGCCGATTATATGTGGGGCGAAAGAGTGGATGCTACCATCTACCATATTCGTGACAAGAAAGATGTTGAATTGGTGAGCATCATTATCAAAGAAAACGAAAATGACGGCGACATCGCACAAATCTTTGATCGTGACAGCATCAGAACAGTCCGGATTATTCCAGATACTTTTGAGAAAGGCGATGACAAATACATCGACCAGGTAGAGTGGACAACAGGAAATTTGCAGGAAATTGAATCGGATGTAGAAGACCGGGTAACTTTTGTGAAAATCAGAAAAGTACGTAAGCCTGTTGCCAAACAATTAGATGAATCACGCGGTTTGGTTACTGCCGATTACCAGACTTACCTTGAAGAACAGTGGGTTAAAGAATTAAAAAGCAAGTATCCCGTTGTTATTAACGAGGAAGTATTGACGGCAATGCTGGCGGAAAAGGCATCGAAATAGCACCTGTGTTTTCTTGGTAAAAACTTATCGGGATAAACCAGAAGCTCCAAATAACAAAGGAACAAATAACAAATAAAATCCAATTTTACATTCATGCAAATTCCAAACAGCCTCTTATTAGTTTGTGTTTTTGATATTGTAATTTGAGATTTATTTGTTATTTGATCATTGCGTTTTGTGATTTTCTTCTAAAAACACACGAATATTAGAATTAAGATACTAAAGACCTTCTTGAAAAAACTCATCCCATACGTATTTTTTATTCTTGCTTTTAGTAGTTGTGATTCCACGATGACATCATCCAACGATGAAACAATTTTAGCAAGGGTTCACGACACCTATCTGTATGCATCAGATTTACAAAGTTTAATCCCTGAAAACACTTCTCCCCACGACAGTATTGTACTTATAAAAAACCATGTAAACAGTTGGGTTCGAACCAAACTAATGGCGCATAAGGCGGCAAAAAACTTGACTGCTAAACAACTCGATTTTGACAAACAACTGGAAGATTACCGGAATTCGCTTATCATTTTCAGTTACGAACGTGAGCTTATTAACCAGAACCTCGACACACTTGTTAGCGAAGAAGAAATAGAAACTTATTACAATACACATCTTGGCGATTTTGAGCTGAAAGAGAATATTGCAAAAATTATTTACGTGGTATTTGAATATGGGCAGCCGGTTGAGGACGACTTTGAGTTTATATTTACACTTCCTGACAGCCTTTTGCTCGATTCACTCGAATCATTTAGTCAGACCCATGCGCGAACATACTTTTTAGATACGGCCTCCTGGATTCCTTTCAGCGAATTACAAGAAATACTTCCCATCGAAAATTACAGCAGGGAATTATTTTTGAAAAACCGGACGTACTATAAATTTACTGACGAATACAATATTTATATGCTTAAATTTGTTGACTATAAAATTAAAGATGACACATCGCCGCTGACATTTAAACGCAACGACATTCGCAATATCATTGTGAACAAACGAAAATTAATATTGGTGAAAAAGGCGAGAAGTGATATTTTTAACAAGGCATTACAAAACGATGAATTTGAGATCTACTATCATGAATAAACTGGTGAATATTCACAATCACAACATTCAATTTTCCATGAAATACTATTTAAAAAGCATGCTGGTTTTGTTGATTGCCTACTTTGGTATTTTACAAACTGCAAGTTCGCAGGACGAACAGATCATTGACCAGGTTGTCGCTGTGGTTGGAAAGAATATTGTTCTTGAATCAGATATCCAAAACCAATACTTGAATGCCGTAATGCAGGGACAAATTAGGGGTGCTGCCTCAGAAGCAAGATGCAGGATCCTGGAAGATATTTTATATCAGAAACTAATGGTTACCCAGGCAGAGGTGGATAGTTTAACGGTTGACGAAATCAGGGTTGAAGGAGAATTAGACAGAAGGCTTGGTTCTTTCATTCAACAATTTGGCTCCCAGGAAAAACTGGAACAGTATTACGGAAAATCATTGAACGAAATCAAAGCTGAATTACACGAAGTTGTGGCCGAACAAATGCTTGCACAAGAGGTTCAGCAGTCAATTGTTATGAGTGTTACAGTTACACCTTCCGAAATTAAATCGTTTTACCGCTCTATTCCAAAAGACAGTTTACCACTTATTAAAACAGAATACAAAATAGCAGAAATTGTAAAAAAACCACCTGTAAATATTGAAGAAAAACTAAGGGTTAAAGAACAATTACTTGATTTAAGAAAGCGGATTCTCGATGGCGAGAATTTTTCCACCATGGCAGTCTTATACTCCGCCGACCCCGGATCGGCAAGTAAGGGTGGAGAGCTTGGTTTTTATGGCAGGGGACAATTATACCACGAGTTTGAAGCTGTTGCCTATAAACTGAAAGAAGGGGAAATATCCAATGTTGTGGAAACTGAAGCCGGCTACCACATTATTCAACTGATTGAACGAAAGGGCGATTACATAAATGTTCGCCATATCCTTTTAACTCCTAAAGTGTCACCTACCGATTTGCTAAAGGCCAGAACTTTGCTGGATAGTGTGGCAAAATTGGTAAGGGCCGATTCAATGAGCTTTGAACGTGCTGTTGAATTGTATTCGGACGGGGAAGACAAGAACAGTGGTGGCCTTTTGATAAATCAATATACGGGTAGCACCTCTTTTGAGGCGGAACAGTTAGATCCGCAGGTATCTTTTGTTGTTGAAAAAATGGAAATTGGCGACGTTTCAAATCCTGTTCCCATGAAAACAGAAGACCAAAAAGATGCCTACCGCATATTAAAACTGCTTGAGCAGACGCAGCCACACCGTGCAAACCTTAAAATAGATTATCCACGTATCCAGGAATGGGCTTTGCAGAATAAACAAAGAAAGGCCATCGACAAATGGATCAATAAAAAAGCAAAACAAACTTATGTACGAATTGTGGAACAATACAAAAAATGCTCGTTTAGCCATGATTGGGAAATAAGATAGATTTGCCTGAACTATTGTAAAAAAAAAGTTTTTATTCAAATCCTATCCAGAAAAAAGACAATATGAAATACAATTCAGAAGTAGAGGCAGTTGATGCTTTTGTTGCAAAATATAAGGAACTCAGAGGCGAAATTGCCAAGGTAATTGTCGGGCAGGATGAAACCGTAAAAAACACCCTGATCTCCATTTTCAGTCAAGGACATGTTTTGCTGGTTGGTGTTCCCGGTCTGGCAAAAACCCTTTTGGTGCATACCATCGGACAAGTTCTTGGACTTACTTACAACCGCATTCAGTTTACGCCCGACCTGATGCCATCTGATATTGTCGGGACAGAAATTCTTGATGAAACACGCAAATTCAAATTCATTAAAGGGCCTGTTTTTGCCAATATCATTCTTGCAGATGAAATCAACAGAACGCCACCAAAAACACAGTCGGCATTGCTAGAAGCGATGCAGGAAAAGAGTGTTACAGTAGCGGGGACAACTTACAAACTTGATACACCTTTCTTTGTAATGGCAACCCAAAACCCTATCGAACAAGAAGGAACATATCCTTTGCCCGAAGCCCAACTTGACCGCTTCATGTTTAACCTTGTTCTTGATTATCCTTCGTTTAGCGAAGAAGTAGATATTGTTAAACAGACAACTTCAGGTAAATCAGAAACTGTAAAGAAGGTGCTTGATGCCGATGAAATCTTATATTTCCAGGAGCTGCTGCGTAAAATACCTGTTGCCGACAACGTATTGGAATATGCCGTAAAGCTAGTTTCAAAAACCCGTTTGGGAACAGCATCAGCCCACGAATGGGCCGATAAATACCTCAATTGGGGAGCTGGTCCCCGCGCATCGCAATACCTCATTATTGGTGCCAAAACCCATGCTGCAATCAATGGAAAATATTCTCCGGATATTGAAGACGTACAAGCCGTTGCCCTTCCCATCCTCCGTCACCGTATTGTCAGGAATTACAAAGCTGAAGCAGAGCGCATCACCGAAGATGATCTTGTGAGGGCGTTTTTGAAATAACCCGATTAAACTTCATAGCGATTTTTTGTTACGGCTAATAACCGATTAGAAGTTTTTGCTCGGTTTACACCGTGATAAAATATTCCCCCTACTTCTGCGTTTTTTCAATGCTTGGTTTTGTTATTTTTACACCTTTCTAAACCTGATGGCAGATGAAACGAAAAAACCTAATCATCCTAATCACCTCAGCAGTTGTTTTTATAGTTTTAATCTGGTATTTTTCAGTACCAGAAGAATCAGACGGGCAAACTATAAAAACTGAAGTCCAGCAAGGAACATTCATTATTGATGTAACCACCACCGGTGAACTGGATGCCCGCAGCAGCGAAAAAATTCAAGGGCCAGGGCCTATGAAACTGCGCAATGCAAGAATATGGCAATACCGGATTGAGGACATTGTTCCCGATGGTACTGTTGTCGACTCTGGTCAGTGGGTGGCAACCATTGACCGAAGTGACCTGGAGAATAAAATCAAAGATCAGGAATTGGATGTTGAAAAATTGCAGACTCAATTTCTGCAAAAACAATTGGACACAACAATGACTTTACGCAATGCGCGCGATGAACTTGTTAATTTACAGTTTACACTTGAAGAAAAACAAATTATTGTTGACCAGTCAATTTACGAACCACCTGCAACACAGCGACAAGTAAAGCTCGACCTGGAAAAAACACAAAGAACATACAATCAGTCGGTTAAAAACTATCAGTTAAAACTACGAAAGGCTGAAGCTGATATGCGTGAAGTTCAGGCCAATTTATCGAAGAAACAAAACCGTCTGGATGAATTTTTTGGCCTACTTAAAGAATTTATAATTAAGGCGCCAAAGTCGGGTATGGTAACCTATAAAAAAGGTTGGGATGGAAAAAAAATAGGTGCCGGCTCACAAATAAGTGCCTGGGAAAATGTTGTTGCAACACTGCCTGACCTTACTGCAATGAACAGCCAAACCTATGTCAACGAAATAGACATCAGCAAAGTAGCTGTCGGGCAAAAAGTAGAGATTGAAATTGATGCCTTTCCAGGAAAAAAGTTTAGCGGCGAAGTAAAAGAAGTAGCCAATATGGGCGAACAAATGCGCAATTCGAATGCAAAAGTGTTTGAAGTCATTGTATTTATTAACGAATTTGATTCCATTTTAAGGCCTTCAATGACAACGAAAAACACCATCATTACAAGCGTTATTGATGACGTGATACATATCCCTTTAGAATGTGTTAGCGGTAACGACTCTATAAGTTATGTCTATCGAAAAGGAAAGCGTCAACATATTATTCCCGGAAGAAGTAACGAAAGTGAAATTATTATTTTGGCAGGGCTGGATGTTGGAGACGAGGTTTATTTGGTGTCACCAAAAGATGCCGAAGAATGGCCCATCAAATATCTGGATGAAGAAATTGTTGAGCAATTCGCCACTCCGAAGGAAACCCAAGAACAAAAATTGGAAGAAGTTAGCACTCCTGATAGTACCAACAGGAAAGCTATGAAGAACAGAAAAGGGAAAAGAAGAAAACAACAATAATTACAAATCCATTAAAGTTGTGCCAAGGTGAGAAACAAATAATACACTGAGTCTCTGCATTGTCACGAGTTATAAAAATTGGAACGATACTTACAAATAATATCCATTTCACTTGAAGCTGTTTTTGTAAACCGCTTAAGGTCGATGCTTACTGCCCTCGGCATTATTTTTGGTGTGGGTGCTGTTATCGCCATGATGGCTATTGGTAACGGTGCCCGTCAGGAAATCCTCGAACAGATTAAATTGGTTGGTGTAAACAACATCGTCATTCTACCAATAAATAAAACCGAATCAGAAAGTGAGCAGGAGGAAGAAGAAGGTAAAACCCTGAAAAAAAAGTACTCCCCCGGCCTTACTTTGAAAGATGCTCAGAATATTTTAACTGCCATTCCAACCGTTGAAAAAGTAAGTCCCGAAGCTATTTACAGCACACTTGCCATTCGCAATGGAAAAAAAGTAAGTGTTAAATTAACAGGGATTTCAAGCGAATTTTTCGAACTCTTTAACCAGGATTTGAAAAAAGGCAATATGTTTAGCAAGTGGCAATTGGAAAAAGGGGATGCAGTATGCATCATCGGGCCTGAAGTGGTTGTGCGTCTTTTCCCGAAAGGAAATCCCATCGGAAAAAGTGTAAAATGCGGAACAGTTTGGCTAAAAGTGATCGGCGTTCTTGAAGGTGTTAAAGTTGACGAAAAAGCTGAAGAACTGGGGATTAGCGATTATAACCTGACAGTCTTCACACCCTTGAAAACTTTACTGCTGCGCTATAAAGACCGCTCGTTGATAAACCAAGCCTCGATGGGCGGTTCAGATGTTTATTACAGAGGAAGAAGCGTAATGATGACCGACAATGGTGGCAGCGGAGGAGGAGAAAACCAACTGGATAAAATTGTTGTCCAGGTAAAAGAAACCAGCCAATTGGCGGCAACTGCAAAACTAATCAAGCAAATGCTCAATCGGAGACATCAAGGTGTTGAAGATTTTGAAATCAAAATCCCTGAATTGCTGCTCAAGCAAGAACAAAAAACCAAAGACATTTTCAATATTGTTCTCGGAGCCATTGCCGGAATCTCACTTGTTGTGGGAGGAATCGGCATCATGAATATCATGCTGGCATCGGTAATGGAACGCATTAGAGAAATTGGGGTCAGGCGTGCCACCGGTGCCACAAAAAAAGACATCGTATTCCAGTTCCTCGCCGAGGCAACTTTCATTAGCATTTCGGGTGGCCTTATTGGTATTTTGCTGGGGGTAATAATGGCGAAAGTGATTACTATTAGTACGGGAATTCAGACCATTATTTCGCCTTGGTCTATTGTTATTTCGTTCGGGGTTGCAGCGTCGGTAGGTATTGTTTTTGGCTGGTTACCGGCACGCAAAGCTGCCGAACAGGACCCAGTGGAGAGCTTGCGCCATGATTAAATAAAGAATACTAAGATGATGCACAAACTACATAAGTTAAGGATGAAAAGGGTAATTTTTCTTCTACTCGTTTTTCTTACAACTTCCTTCACTATTCAATCGCAGGATACCGTAAAATACACCCTCAACGAAGTCATTCAAATTGCACAAAATCAATCACCCGATGCCATCATGGCCAAGCACCGATACCGACAAAGCTACTGGAGTTTCAGGTCGTTTAAGGCGGAGTATTTGCCAAGCTTAAAGCTTGATGCCACCATCCCTGACTTTAACCTGAGTTTTGAGGAAAAGTATTCAGAATTAGACAGTACAACAAACTTTGTCCCGCTAAGCAATACTAACTATAAGCTCGAATTATCCCTAAATCAAAAAATTGGATTTTCGGGAGGGCAGGTTTTCCTATCTTCAAGCCTCCGCCGACTGGATAATAATTTGGGCGAATCGACAACCCAGTACCTAACCAACGCCATCGATATTGGTATTATACAGCCAATTTTCAAATACAACCCCTATCATTTCGACAGGAAAATTAGACCAATACTTTTTGAAGAAGCACAGCGTAATTACGTGGAAACAAATGAAAATGTTGCTGTAAAAACGGTAAATTATTTTTTCGCATTACTTCTTGCACAAATTGAAGTGGGAATAGCCTATAAAAATCAATCAAGTTACGACACCCTCTACAGAATAGCAGTTGGCAGGTACAACCTGGGGAAAATTGCAGAGAATGAATTATTGCAATTGGAGTTGAATCTTTTAACTGCCGAAGCTTCGGTTGAAAAGGCAGAACTAAGTTATAAAGTTAGTTTATCTGCTTTTAAATCCTATTTGCGTCTCAAAGATGAAGTTGCAGTAGATCTGATTCCACCCGTTGTGACACTTCATTTTGATGTTTCGACCAGTAAAGCTATCAGCATGGCAAAAGATAATTCTTCTGCCGGATTGGAATTTCAAAGACGTATCCTTGAAGCCGAAGACAATCTGTACCGGGCAAAAAGAGAAGGCCGTTTTGATGCTTCTATATTTGCTTCCTTTGGCCTTACACAGTCAGCCGGAAATATGCCCGATGCTTATAAAAATCCGTATAATTCTGAAAGAGTGGCTGTTGGCCTGTCTGTCCCGATATTAGATTGGGGAGTTGCCCGTGGGAAAATTAAGGTAGCCGAATCGGGACTTGACTTGGTTGAAACGACTATTGAGCAGGAAAAAATTGATTTTGATCAAAACATATTCTTGAATGTGATGCAGTTTAATATGCAAAAAAAACAATTGCAAATTGCAGCTAAATCTGACACCGTAGCGCAAAGAAGATATGATGTTACCCAGAAAAGATATATGATCGGCAAAGTGAATGATGTATTGGAACTGGATAAATCCCAAATTGATAACGACAACGCAAAGATGGGATATTACAGGGCTTTGCAAACCTATTGGCGAAGTTATTACCAATTAAGAAAACTCACGCTCTACGATTTTCAACGCGATATACTAATTAGTACGAGCTTCGACGATTTGATTAAATAGCAATTCGAGCGATTGTTTGATTAAGGAATCCACCCCTTCCAGCCTTTCAGCCCTCACAATAAGAAATAATATTTATTACAAGAAATCATATTTGATGCTTAATTCTACTCCCTCTTAAATATTCAAAAAACCCCATCCTCTTATTTAAAATTATTCTTAATTTTGCCGTTCAATTTTCGTAAACCTTAAAACAGAATAAATTATGTCAGTATTAGTTGGAAAAAAAGCACCCTTATTTGAAGCAGACGCCGTTGTAGATGGTGGCGAATTCGTTGAAAAATTCTCACTCGAACAGTTCATCGGAAAAAAACATGTTGTCTTTTTCTTTTATCCCCTCGATTTTACTTTTGTATGTCCTACCGAAATCCTGGCTTTTCAGGAAAAAATGGATGAATTTGACAAAAGAAATGTTGCAGTAGTTGGCTGCTCCATCGACTCAAAATTCTCACATTGGGCATGGTTGAATACCGATAAAAATGATGGTGGTATCAAAGGCGTAAAATTTCCTTTGGTTTCTGACCTTGCAAAAACAATCGCAGAAAACTACGATGTTCTTGCCGGCGATTACGATTATAACGAAGATGGTGAAGCCGAATTTCATGGTGATGCAGTTGCCTACCGCGGATTATTCCTGATTGACAAACAAGGTATTGTTCGTCATCAGGTAGTAAATGATTTGCCGCTTGGCCGTAGCATTGGAGAAGCATTGCGCATGGTTGATGCTTTACAATACTTCGAAGAGAATGGCGAAGTTTGCCCTGCCAACTGGACACTTGGAGATGACGCCATGGTAGCTGATGCCGCCGGTGTAGCCAAATATCTGAGCGAACATTAAAAAATAGAAGAATTTAATGAAAAGGTGCTGATGTTTTCAGTGCCTTTTTTTGTGCACATTCGTTTGTAATTCTTGACTCTCCCGTTTTTAATACTTACTTTCGTAGAAAATTCATCAAAAGAAAAGCCATGAATGATCCGGAAATTAAACCAAAAGAGAAGTCTAAAAGCTTAAGAATTACCGCTTATGTACTGGCAAGTACGTTGTTTCTATTTATTTCGTTGGCCTTAGTTCCCAAAATAATAGGTGATGTTGCTGAGAATGGTTTTTCCACTTTTTACAACGAAACCTGGGAAGTGATGGTCATGTACTGGACATATATTGTTTTCACGATTGGATTTGTCATTGTCTGGAAAAACAAACTAATCGGTGGCATTATTATTTTTCTGGCAAGCATCTTACAAATGGGCCCATTCCTAATTATTGACTTAAACTTTGGGTCGCTGATTTTTGGGCTTCCAATGCTTGTTTCTGCTATCCTGTTTTTTGTTCTAAGCAGTTGTCCATATAAAAGTTGATCATGGATTCAAAAGTAGAGACGCATTACAATGCGTCTCTACTCTAATTCCTTTGCCTTTTTCCAATAACTTTCCATTTCAGCCAGACTCATGTCTTCTAATTGAAAACCGTCTTTTGCCGATTCTGTTTCGATAAATTGAAAACGCCGAATAAATTTTTTATTGGTGCGTTCCAAAGCATCTTCGGGATTTACACCAATAAAACGGGCGTAATTGGTAATTGCAAAAAGCAGATCTCCCATCTCATCTTCCATTTTTACTTTACCACCATTTGTATCAACTTCATGTTTCAGCTCGGCCATTTCTTCCTGAACTTTATCCCAAACCTGCTCACTGTACTCCCATTCAAAACCAACACCTTTTACTTTTTCCTGAATACGGTAGGCTTTCACGAGTGGTGGTAATGATTTTGGAACGCCTTCCAAAACAGATGTTTTTCCTTCCTTCAGTTTAAGCTTTTCCCAATTGTTTTTCACCTCGTCAGCATCAGCTACTTCCACATCTGAATAAATATGCGGGTGACGGAAAATCAGCTTTTCGGAAATATTATCAAGCACATCTTTAATATCGAAAGCACCCTTTTCAGAACCAATTTTGGCATAAAAAACAATATGGAGCATCAGGTCTCCCAGCTCTTTTTTAATCTCATCCAGATTGTTATCCAAAATGGCATCCGAAAGCTCGTAAACTTCTTCAATGGTAAGGTGGCGAAGGCTTTCCAGAGTTTGTTCTTTATCCCACGGACAGCCTGCTCTCAGCTCATCCATAATAGTTAAAATCCGCTCGAAGGACTTGAGTTTTTCCTGCATTATTTTTTGTTTTAGAAAGCGAGCAAGGTAGGAAAAAAATTGTTTAGGTATTTCATTGTGTTGGTGAAGACACCAACAGCGGAGAGAGATTTCGGGGAAGTGATCAGACGACTGTACGCCAGATCAAACTGTCGTCCGACCACTATACAAAACCAGTTGTAAATTGATCGGGCGACAATTTCGTCACAAAGTATATTCGTTAGACCACTGAAATAAATACAGCATAAAAGACGTACGTGAATTAACCCAAGCAAAACAAGCCTTGAAATTGTCTAAATTTGTTGAAAGAAAAAAATGACTTGGACCATTTTCAACTCCACATAAAACACATTCTATTTCTGGCTTTATTACTGATTTCATCTTTGGTGATGTCGCAGGCACACAGCCCCAAGACCAAGCACAATTTGAATGCAGAGTTCAAAATTCATTATGGGTTTTTGTGGAGTCATCATTTGGAATTGGACCGCTTTCAGGCACATTATCCTGCCTTCGAATTCAGCATCCAAAAGCAAACCTGGGGCAAGCATCGTTGGGAGAGTGAATATGCATACCCGCTTATTGGGCTTAGTGTCTGGTATTCCAGCCTGGGTAGTTTTGAAGAAATCGGATCTGCAATAGCAGTTTATCCTTTTATTAATTTTCCATTGGTCAGGGATGACGTACAAAGTTTCAATTTCAGATTGGGTTTGGGATTGGGTTACCTCAGCAATCATTTTGACAGGCTGGATAATTATAAAAACTTTGCCATTGGCTCCCACCTTAATGTTGCAGGGAGCCTCTTTTTTGAATACCGACGAAAATGGGGGAGAATAGTGACCCTTTCTACGGGCTTTGGTTTGACTCATTTTTCAAATGGTTCGATAAAAACGCCCAATTATGGCCTGAATATTCTGACGGCAAACATTGGAGTCAGTGCTTTTATTGGCCGGCCGAACCCAAAAGGAAGCCGCAAGGTTTTTCCCGAACTTTACCCTTTTGAATTTGATGGCAGACGCTATCTTGAAGTCAATTTTACTTTTTCGATGGGGACAAAAGACATGTCACAGCAATTGGGGCAACGGTTTATGGTTTATCTTTTTACTGCCAATTTAATGAAACGGGTTTCCTACAAAAGCAAAGTGGGAATCGGACTTGATTTGTCCTACGATGCATCCGACAAAGCGATATTGGAATGGCGCGGACAACCCGTGGAGAACGAATGGCAAGTATTAAGGCCCGGAGTTAATATTGCTTACCAACTGATGATCTCGCGGCTTTCGTTTTTGTTTCAATACGGTTTTCATCTGGCAGGAAAAGAGCGGAAAGAAGGCGATATGTATCAGCGGTTGACGATAAAGTTTTTAGTCACGAGAAATATTTTTGCCAATATTGCATTGAACTCCCATTTTGGAAAAGCAGATTATATTGCCTTTGGCCTGGGCTACAAACTGCGCTTTATTTACAAAAGAAAATACAAACACTGATGCAAAAAATCTGGATACTGTTGTTGGTTTTAGCTGGCCTTTTGCTTTCTTGCGAAAAAAGTCCGCTATCAGACTGTTTTAACAGCACCGGACCTATTACAACTGTGGAAAGGGAAGTGGATAATTTCAATAGTATTTTATTGAGGCACAATGTGAACCTCCATCTGCGACAAGCCGGAAAGAATAAAATAACGGTGAAGGCCGGTAGCAACCTGATGAAAAAGATCAGAACCGAAGTCAACGAAAATGGCCAATTGGAAATACGTAACGACAACAGTTGCAATTGGGTACGAAGTTTTGAAATACCCATTGATGTATATCTCGATTTTGTGAAACTGGATTCCATTGAGTACCGTTCAGTCGGCGACCTGCTTTCCGAAGAAACATTGTTTCTTGATACTTTAAAACTGGATGTGCTGGAAGGTGCTGGAAAAATTGAGTTACAGCTCAATGCCAGGATTATCTATTGTGGAATGCCAAATGGCACCGCCGATGTAGTGCTGAAAGGATTTTGTCAGATAAGCTATCTTTATACTACCGGGCTTGGCCGGATTGACAATCGCGGACTTCATAGTAAATATGTTTACGTGAACAACAAAAGCAGCAATGATGTTTATTTACAGGCAACCGTTGAACTGGGCGCAACCATCGAAAGTATTGGTAATATTTATTATTCAGGGAATCCTCCGGTGATAAACCTAAATCAAATAGGGACAGGCAAACTGATTAAATTGGACTAGGAATGTTGGGTGTTATCAAACGAAATGCAGTTGTTCTTTCAATGGTTTTTACCGCTATTATTCTGGTGTGGGTAAGCGCCAATCTGAAATGGGGGGATGAACGCTGGAACAATATTATTGGTGTTGACGGCAACGGATATTATGCCTACCTGCCGGCAATTTTTATTTACCACGATTTGTCTTTTGGTTTTTTCGATGATTTGAGCAAGGATGAAAACCGGACAGATTTGTCCTATAATTACAGGATAAAAATCGGCGACAAAACCATTAATAAATATTTTGCAGGAACGGCCCTGGCGCAACTGCCGTTTTTTGGGATGGGGCATTTTACCAATTGGCTCACCGGAAATCCTTTAGATGGTTATTCTGTTTATTATTTGATTTTTATCCAGGTGGCAACCCTGTTTTATGCATTGCTGGGAATGTATTTCCTGATGCGGATTTTAAGAATGTACAAAGTCTCAGAATGGGTTAATACCCTTGTAATATTTTCCGTGATGTTTGGAACAAGTGTGTTTCATTATGTAGTTGACAGCCCATCGATGTCACATATTTATTCATTTGCATTTGTAAACCTGTTTGTATTCAGCTTTTTGAACTTCTTCAAAAAACCTTCTATTCGGTTTTTACTGCTGGCCATGTTTGCTTTTGGAATGATTGTTCTTATTCGGCCCGTTAATGGACTTGTAATATTGAGCCTTCCTTTTCTATCCGGGAGTTCTATGAAACTAAAAATTGGATTGCATTATTTGATGAAACACCCCTTGCAGTTTGTGCTGGCACTCTTCCCTGCATTCCTCCTAATAATGGTTCAGTTAATCATTTACAAAATCCAAACCGGGCACTTCCTGGTATATTCTTATGGTAAAGAAAGTCTTGATTTTTTCAATGCGCAGATGTGGAAATTTCTCTTTTCCTACAGAAAGGGATTTTTTGTTTACACCCCTGTTTTTATACTATCGTTGTTTGGCAGCTGGTATTTTCTCAAGAAAAGTTTCTTTCAGTTTATTTCATGGTTTGCATTTTTGGCAATTGTTGTTTTTGTTTTATCATCGTGGTGGCAATGGTATTATGGCGGGAGTTTTGGCTCGCGAGTGATGATTGAATATTATGTTTTCTTTGCGATTCCACTGGCCTTGCTGCTTCAGAAAAATCGCTATCGGAAAGTCATAGCTGTTGTTGTGGTTCTGTTTATTTTTGTCTGCCAGATCCAAATTTACCAATACCGCTACGGTTATTTGCACTGGTCAGAAATGAACAAAGAAAGGTATTGGGACAATTTCCTGCGGATTGATAAAGTGCTGAACGGCGACGAAAAAGAATGGTGAGGAGAGGATGTAGGAGGACAAGTATTTTCTTTTGGTATAATCTTCAACGTGTTGCAAATATGCCCCGTAGTTGTTTCGTTGCAGGATGTTTATTGATTACTTGTATATTTATTTTACTTCTCATTTTTCTAAAAATGTACTAACCGGCTATGGAGTATGATTGCTGTTGGCAACTGGCCCTAATCATTATTTTTCATTTTTGTCGGGTTTTGCCTTGTGTCGAAAACGTCCGAAATCTCAACTTGATTTTTCTGGTAATTAATCCAATAAATGATTTTGTAATTCTTGAATACTAAGTATCTGAACTCTTGTTTCCGATCTTTTAAAAGTTCCTCTTTTTGTCCAACTTCTGGTCTTGTACTGAGGATGAATGTTTTCTCAACAATTCCAATAGTTAATTTTTGTGCAACTCGTAAACTTGCATTTTAGTGATAGAAGGAAAATATTTTTCTGAGTTGTTTTTTTGAAAAGTCAGTCCAAAAGATTTTTAGCTCCATTTTTCAATCTCTGATAATAATTCACTGGATTCGGTCAGTCGACCTTTACCTGAGTCCTCTAGAGAAGTGTCAATTCTGCTGTTGAATTCCTCTAAAGTCATGGGATTTAATTCTTTGGATGAAATCTTCTTTTTTTCTCTTCTCAGTAACTTTTCAAATTGCAAGATTATTTCTTCACTCTGTAAATTGAGAAACTCTTGAACAAATGATATTTTCCGTGTCTGTAAATCCATGATTCAATGATTTTATTCAAAAGTACAACAATAATTTATTTCTCTTGTTTTTTTCTCAGGCTTGTTGCCAACTAGTGACTAATAACCTGAGTTCGACATAAGAAACACGATGTATATGCCTGAAACTCTGGTTAATTTCTACGATTGAATTGGTGAGTCTTAGTGTCTTAGTGTTTTTCTGGCGGGTATTAATTGCCACTAAGACAGAAAGACACCAAGCAATCACCAAGAATTTTTAATCCAAGGTATAATGTTCAGCAGATTAACCATTTATATATCGAACTCAGGTTAACAACCAATTACCAACGACCATAGGAAGCCTGTAGGATTACCAATCCTGCTAATACGCCTTCGCAAAAACTACCCTGCCTTTTGAAGGTTTTCCGGAATAAATACACTTTCCTTCTTCTGGTTTTCCATCAAGTGGAATAAGTCGGATGGTGGCTTTGGTTTTATCCTTGATCCTCAATTCGGTTTCTGAAGTTCCATCCCAATGGGCCAGAACAAATCCACCCTGCTTAATTTTCTCCCTGAAGTCTTCCCAACTGTCCACATGAAAAGTATTGTCATCCCTGAAAGTTGAAGCCTTCTGATAAATATTATCCTGAATTTTTTCCAATAGGTGATCAATTTTCTCAGCAATGTCGGCCATTTGCAAAGTTTCCTTTTCGAGGGTATCCCTACGGGCAACTTCCACCGTTCCGTTTTCCAGATCGCGCGGGCCAATGGCCAATCGTACTGGCACACCTTTCAATTCCCATTCCGAGAATTTAAAGCCAGGCTTTCTTGTGTCGCGATTATCAAATTTTACAGAAATTCCTTTCGCTTTCAGTTCTTTCACAATCCCCTCAACTTTCTTACTGATGGCTTCCCTTTGTTCATCATTGCGATAAATCGGAACAATCACCACCTGTATAGGGGCCAATTTTGGGGGAAGCACCAGCCCATTGTTGTCGGAATGCGACATAATCAGCGCACCGATCAAACGTGTAGAAACGCCCCATGAAGAAGCCCAAACATATTCGAGTTTATTTTCTCTACTTAAAAATTGCACATCAAAAGCTTTGGCAAAATTCTGTCCCAGAAAATGCGATGTACCGGCTTGCAATGCTTTTCCATCCTGCATCAATGCTTCAATACAGTATGTTTCGATAGCACCTGCAAAACGTTCATTGGCAGATTTTGTTCCTTTTAAAACAGGCATACCCATCCATTTTTCTGCAAAATCAGCGTAAACGTCTAGAATAAGTTCCGACTCTTTAATAGCTTCGGCTTTGGTTTCGTGGGCAGTGTGCCCTTCCTGCCAAAGGAATTCTGCCGTGCGCAAAAACAGGCGCGTGCGCATTTCCCAACGGACAACATTTGCCCATTGATTAATCAGAATCGGCAGGTCGCGGTACGATTGAATCCAATTTTTGTAGGCATCCCAAATAATGGTTTCGGAGGTTGGCCTTACGATAAGTTCTTCTTCTAATTTGGCATCAGGATCGACAACGATTTCCCCGGTTTTTTCATCGGTTTTGAGGCGATAATGGGTAACCACTGCACATTCTTTTGCAAAACCTGCAACATGAGAAGCTTCTTTACTGAAGAATGATTTTGGGATAAATAGTGGGAAATAGGCATTTTCGTGACCCGTTTCTTTAAACATGCCATCAAGTACTGATTGCATTTTTTCCCAAATAGCGTAGCCATAAGGTTTTATCACCATAGAACCGCGAACTGCTGAGTTTTCAGCCAGATCAGCTTTCTTCACAATGTCATTGTACCATTGTGAATAATTCTCCTCTTTTGTTGTTATTCCTTTTGCCATTTTTTAAGTTTGGTATAATATTTGCATTTTTTTAAGTGACAGCAAAATTAAACAATGTTTGTAATCTGCAATAATATATAAAGATGAAAGCACTAAAATCATACACAATCTGGTCGATAGCAATCCTGCTTATCTTCTCGGTAGCATCCTGTTCTTCATACAGTAATTTACCTGGCGATGACATTTACTACTCGAAAAAAACCAGCAATCCCAGTGAATACAATTGGGAAGATTTTCAGAAAAGTGCACAGAGCCACAATACGGTTCCTGCTGCTAAAAGTGCCGGAAGCGATGGAGATTTTGATTACAATTCAAGTTACCAAACCGATGTTGCCGAACAAAGCGATTACGAATACATTGATGAATATTATGACTCAGATTACGATTCCAGAATAAAAAGGTTTAACGACGAAGGAAGCGACCGCGGATATTATGACGATTATTACGGTAGCGGATCGGGATGCAACTGTGGTAGTGGTTCTAATTTTTCGATGAGTTTTGGGATTGGAATGGGGTATGGCTATGGCTGGCCTTATTACGGTTATCCCTATTATGGTTATGGCTACCCCTATGGTGGATATTACGGCGGCAGCTACTGGAATGGTTATTGGAATGGATACTATGACGCTTTATATGGATATGGCGGTGGTTACGGCGGTGGTTATCCCGGTTACGGCGGTGGTGGCTACTATCCTGATTATGGAACGCCTTATGTTGCTTATGGTCCGAGAGGTTCTAATACCGGAGGAACAACGGTTCCTAAATCGCGGGGAGGAAGATCAGCAGGAAACCCCGGTGACGATGACAACAAAAGTGGCGGTGTTGTTGTAGCCGGAAGAGGGGCAGTACAAGGAAATGGAACAACAACTACCGCAGCAGTTGCCCCTAAACGTAGCAAGCCCGTTGAAAAACCCACTGAAAGCACAGCCAGAGCAAAGGAGAATACAGCTGTTTCATCAAAGCCAACAACGGTAGCCAGCAGGCAGGAAAAAATGAAAAAACCTGAGGCAAGGCCAACACAAAACCTTGCGCAAAAACCTACACAGAAACCCACACAAAAACCTACACAGCGCTATCAAAAACCCAAGTCGTACCAAAGTCTTCCATCGCGGCAACCACGGTCGAGCAAAGAATATGTGAGGCCGACAACAAAGCCCGGAACTACAAGCAATGCAAGGTCATCAACTGCTACCAGGTCTACAACAAATCCTTATTCCCGTACCCGCAAACCAGCTACTACGACAAGAAGCACGAATACCAGGAGCACAACAACTGGTACACGAAGCAATACCTATAAACCTTCTAAAAGCTATTCTTCGCCAAGCCGTTCGAGCAGTTCGCCGTCCAGGAGTTACAGTTCACCGTCCAGAAGCAGCGGTTCTTCTTCACCAAACCGCAGTTCGGGTGGCGGTGGCAGTTCATCAAGAAGCTCCAGTTCAAGCCGGGGCGGTGGTACAAGAAGGTAATGAGTACACATTAAAAAGTGAAATGTGAAAACTTTGATTTCTGCAATAGCAACACTTCTCATCTTCCTTTCCATAACATCTTGTGAGAAAGATGACAATCCCATCAATTGTGATATCGAAGTAGTAATTAGTGCTGATGAATATTCTACAGCCCCTAATGACGAACTGACTATAAACAGTTTGGAAATAAATGAGAACTGTTTAACCGTCAATTTTAGCTCAGGTGGTTGCAGCGGAGATACCTGGGAACTAAAATTAATAGATGCTGCAATCATTCTTGAAAGTAATCCGCCGCAAAGGAATTTAAGATTATCATTAAAAAATGAAGAATCCTGTTTAGCATATATCACAAAAGAAATAACTTTTGACATTAGTGAGTTGCAGATCGACGGAAACAAAGTGTTATTGAACATAGTCAATTCAGGTGACCAAATCTTGTTTGAATACGAATAAAATGAAAACAACAATTCTATCAGTAATCGCATTCTTAATCATTGGCGTTTTAAGTCCAGGCTGTGAGAAAGAAGATGGGGACACTTACCCTGTAAACAATAAACTGATTTTAATTCCGGAAAACCCAACACCTCAGGATGAAATAAAAATTATAGAAAAAGAAGCTAGTACATGCGAAATATTGAGCGTTGTTGTAAGTACTGATAATAAGATTGAATACACCAGGCGCTTTAATAGTTCGATAATGATGCCTTGTTCAATGTTTACGGATACGGTTTCACTCGGATATTTACAATCAGGGGATTATACAATATACTATTCATTAATTGATCTTGCACTTCAAACAAATGATTCTATTCTGGAGATTAGCAAACTCAATTTTACTGTAACCGGAAAATAGCTTAACATTAATCTGCAAAAAATTAAATGCCAATAAAGGTCAATACAATGAGAATACTCTTCCTGACATTATTAATCACATCATTATTCTCAGCTTGCTTAAAAGATGATGTCGAAACTGGAATTAGTGGATACATCGAGTATGGAGAATCAGATTGCCTGCCTTCTGACGAACTTAACGTAGAATTTGATGCTTATAGTGGAGAATTATTCTTTATCGTAAAAGAAGCATTGGACAGTTTGCAGATTGAAAGTTTTGATGATATTATTCAACTCAGAAACAACAGTATTAGCGTACAAATTAAACAAGGAGAATTATTTACCAAACTACCAGCTGGGGATTATTATGTTTGGGCAGAGAATATTTATGAGGGAAGTGAGCGATATACCTTAAGCATAAAGCATGGGGAAATATTAAATAAGGATATTAAATTTATTAGATGCTTACATTAATTAGAAAACACAAAATCACAACAGTGAAAAGATTAGTCATACTCACAGGTCTGTTTCTGATGGGTTATTCCCTATCAGCTCAATTTGCAGAAGATGCCTTACGGTTTTCGGAACTTTACCGGCAGGGCACAGCACGCAGCATGGCAATTGGTGGTGCCTTTGGCGGACTTGGTGGTGATTTCTCGGTATTGAGTACAAACCCCGGCGGACTGGCCATTTACCGTTCTAGTGAGTTGAGTGCCAGTCCCGAGATATTTACACGGGAAACGACTTCCATATACAACGGACAGCAGCGCGAAGATTCAAGAACAATTTTTGATTTTGCCAACCTGGGTTGGATATCTGCCAAATCATTGGGCCGTGGTGCCAAAGGCTGGAAATATTACCAATTGGCATTTGGAATGAACAGGCTGAATAATTTCAATTCTAATCAATATATGCAGGGGCCTAATCAGGATAATTCCAGATTAGATGTTTATCGGGCAAAAGCCAATGGAACACCTTATACTGACCTTGAAAGCGGATATTTTCCCGATGATTTAACTCCTGCATGGTATATGTATTTACTAGACACTTTACCGGGAACTACAGATCAGTACTACACACCGGTTCCTTATGCCGGAACCCTGCAGACGCAAAGAATAAACACAAAAGGTTCAATCAATGAGTTCCTCTTTTCAGGTGCTGCAAATTTTGATGATGTGCTATACCTTGGTGCATCTGTTGGAATGCCCTACATCCGTTATTTCAGGGAATCTTTTTATTCGGAAACAGACGTGGCCGACACCATTCCTGACTTTGAAAGCTGGACAACATCTGAATACCTGGAGACATTTGGCTTTGGAATAAATTTCAAACTGGGAGCAATTGTCAGGCCCGTTGACTGGATACGGATTGGTGTAGCTTTTCATACCCCTACCTGGTATTTTAGCATGCGTGATACCTGGCACATAAACATGAGCAGTGATTTGGAATGGTTTTCCGGAGACACAATAATGCCAGTTCGCACCTATAAATACAAACTAACAACACCGTTACGGGCAATTGGAAGCCTTGGATTTGTTATTAAAAAAATTGGCTTTATTTCCCTTGAATATGAATATACAAATTATGGCTGGGCAAAACTTAATGCAAGAGATTATGGTTTTGGCAATGAAAATGCCAACATTAAAAATTATTACCAATCAACGCACAACTTCCGGGCAGGTACCGAATGGCGTATTTCCAAAATCAGCCTGCGGGCCGGCTATGCTTTATACGGCAGTCCTTATAAAGATGATTTAAATGATGGAATGCGGCAATCTTTCTCAGGCGGAATAGGCTTTAGAATGGACAATTTTTCTGTTGATTTTGCTTACGTTTATTCTGTAAAAAACGAAGATTATTATCTCTATAGTTATGGAGATATTCAGTCGAATGCCGTGAACAATGCTTTTACCGACCAGAACTTTGTATTTACCTTCCGGTATTTTTATTAATCCTGTTTATCAACAACCCTTTTCAATCCTGCTTTTGCTTTGCTGTGGATACTTGTTTCGTATTCAATAAAGTCCATTTTTAAACAGCTGCGATAAAAATATTCAGCTTGTTCAAAATCCCCTTCCGACTCGTAAATTCCTGCCAACTTTAATGCCGCATTTCCAGCAAAATAACGCTGTGAATCTTTCCCGTTTTCTACAGTTTGTAAGTATGTTATTTTAGCTTTTTCAATATCACCAGATTCATCAGCAATGCGGGCTTTACGGTAGTAGCGTTCCAATTTCTGATCCGTTGTTAAAACCGTCAAATCTATTTTATCAAGCACCGAATCAGCTTTTGAGTAATAACCACCATCGAACAGAAGCCTGGCTTTTAACAGTTCAATATTCGGAATGATTTGATTTACCGCATCAAACTCTGCTTGTTTGTCACTGTCCACATCATCGTTACCAAGCAGAAGAATTTGTTTTAAAGTATAAAAATAATCCAAGGTATCTCCATCAAGCAGATGGGTCCAGGCCTTTTTTCGTAAAGCATCTTTCAAGTAATTCTTTCCCGAAAAGTTTTCCAGGAACAGTACGTATTTTTTCCGGGCAGCAATCGATTCCAGTTTGTTCAGAAGACATTCACCATGCAGGTAATCAAGATAATAAAAAGGGAGATAGTCAGTTCGATCTGCAATCAAATCAAATTCATTCAATACTTTTTCATTTTGACCGGTTTTGATTAGAATGTTAATTACCAGGTAGGAGATCAATAAATTATCATGCTTGGCTTCATCAAGTTCCTTCAAAAGTGCAAGCGCCTTTTTCTTGTCGGGATTAATATTTAGCTCAATAAAACCAAGATAAAACAAAGTTTCATCTTTAAGGTAAACATAGGCAGGGTCGGTTTTGCTTTTTTGTAGTACATTGGACAATTCTGTCCTGCCTTGCTCAACATTTCCCTCCATCGAAATAACGTTCAGTACCCATTGGTATTTATCGGGAACCAGGCCAATCATAATATGCAGTATCCCCAGGGAAATATTATTGGGAACAAATTCCGGAAAATCACGACTATTGGCATCAAGCAATCGGTAAGCCCTGTTAATTTCAAAGGCCGCAGTAAAATATTCACCAAACTTTAGTCGTGCCACCGCCCATTGCAGATGGATATTTCCCAGCATGTATTTTTTGTAGGGCGATTCGTCACTAAGTTTGTTGATTTGCTTTATTCTGTCAGATTTATTGTCTTCAAGAAAATGGAAGTCATCTTCATTTTCACCTATAAAAAGCGTGAGAAAATCAATATAGTTTTCAAGATAAACAATATAGGTGTTGTTGGGATTGAATACTTTCTCCGATTGCAATTGGATTCGTGCGTCGTTGAATTTAAGTGAAAGTATATCGTTGTACGCTTGTTTACAGCCATCGGTTAAAACCACTTGTCCCTGAGAAACAAGAACTGAAAATAGCAAAATGAAAACCAGGCTGACTTTTTTCATGAATATGAATTAACCGAGATAAAAGTAAATAAAAAAAAGGAGCATGAAAATCATGCCCCTTTCTAAAATATATTCCTTTACAGCTATTTTTTAAACTTCTCGTGCACCACATCAGCCACATCCTGATCGACAAGAATTCGTCCACAGTAGTCGCAAACAATAATCTTTTTATGCATCCTGATATCCAATTGGTGTTGTGGGGGTATTTTATTAAAACAACCGCCACAAGCATCACGTTCAATTTGTACAACAGCAAGACCGTTGCGTGCATTTTCACGAATTCGTTTGTAGGCAGTCAATAATCGATCTTCGATAAACTTTTCGTTTTCAAGCGATTGTTTGGAAAGTGCATCTTCTTCTTTTTCCGTATCTTTAACAATATCTGTCAGTTCACCTTTTTTTGCTTCCAGATCAATCTTACGTTCTTTCAATTTATCCTTGGCTCCGGCAATTTCAATTTCCAGGTTTCCAATTTTAAACCTGGCATCAGCAATCTTTTTTTCAGAAAGTTCAATCTCAAGATTCTGGTAATCTAACTCTTTGGTAAGCGAGTCATATTCCCTATTGTTTTTCACTTCTGAAATCTGCTCTTTATACTTTACAATCTTTTCCTCACTTTCTTTGATTGAAGTTTGACGACCAGCAATGGTTTCGTTCAAGTTTGCAACTTCTTCCTCAAAATTTGCTGCACGTGTTTCAAGTCCGGCAATTTCATCTTCCAGATCTTGCACTTCAAGAGGAAGCTCACCACGAATAATTTTAATGGTGTTAATTTGTGAATCTATTTGCTGAAGGGTAAATAGTGCTAGAAGTTTTTGTTCAACACTTATCTCATCTACCTTAGGTTGTTTCTTTTTACTCATAATACCTATATTTTCAGTTTGTTACAAGAATGAAACAGGATTAGTATCAATTCTTGAAATTTGGAGTGCAAAATTAGGAAAATTTTCCTTTAAAATATCGTACAATAAATCTTTTGTAAATTGCTCTGTTTCAAAATGTCCGGCATCGGCAATTGTCATCTCTCCCTGATACTCAAAAAAATCGTGATATTTAATGTCACCGGTAATAAAAATATCGGCTTCGGAACGATGTGCATGCTGAATCAAAAAGCTGCCGCTTCCACCACAAATAGCTACCTTTTTCAGCTTTCTCTGAATAAGAGAATTATGCCTGATATAGGGCGTTCCCAGCACTTGTTTCACTTTTTCTAAAAAGACAGTAATATCCATTTCGTTCTTTAATTCACCAATCATACCCGCTCCTATTGTTGGGTTGGAGTTGCTGAGCGGATAAACATCATAAGCCACTTCCTCATAAGGGTGAGCCTTAATCATGGCTTTTATTACAGTTTGCAATTTATAATCAGGCACAACTGTTTCGAGTCTGATTTCTTCTTCCTCATGCAATTTGCCCTGTTCTCCAACAAAAGGATTGCTTCCGGACAGGGCTTTAAAGCTACCGCTTCCAGCTGTATTGAAACTGCAATCGCTATAATTACCAATGTGTCCGGCACCGGCGACAAACATTTCATTCCGCACTTTCTCAAGATGATTGACCGGACAAAACGTGACCAATTTCTTTAAACTAGATTTCCCAGGCTGGAGAATTTGTACTTTATGAAGTTCTAATTTCTCTGCCAATCTTTTATTCACTCCTTGTAAAACATTGTCAAGATTGGTATGGATAGCATAAATAGCAATGTCATTTTTAATGGCTTTTACAATCAGGCGCTCGCTTAAGTTGCTTCCTGTAATTTTCTTGATGCCTTTAAAAATTATGGGGTGATGCGCAATAATTAGTCCACAGTTTTCATCAATCGCCTCCTCAATAACTGCCTCTGTAACATCAAGCGTAATCAGTACTTTATCAATATACTGATTGAATGATCCTATCAGTAAACCCGAGTTGTCGTATGATTCCTGAAGGTTTAAAGGAGCCACTTCTTCAAGTACAGTGATTATTTCTGATATTTTCATAAGTTCTTTTTTTTAACAATAAAGTTAACGCTTATGTAGATTTTTTGTATTTTGGTTCACTTTTTATAAAGTAATAAGCAAGCAAACGAAAATAATGGAAATAGCTTTCCACTCCTCCAAAAAAGCAAAATAAAACAGGATGAATTATTGGCGAATTCTATTGATTCCTTTTTCAGTCCTCTACGGCCTCATAATCAGAGTCAGGCATTTTTTATTTAATATCGGAATTTTAAAATCAACATCATTTCCAATTCCGGTAATTGGGGTAGGAAATTTAAGCTTGGGCGGAACAGGAAAAACACCTTTCGTTGAATACCTTGTCAGGTTGCTGATTGAAGAAAATAACATTGCCACTTTAAGCAGGGGGTATGGCCGCAAAACAAAAGGGTTCAGACTGGCTAATTCCGAGTCCACCTACGAAACCATTGGTGATGAGCCCATGCAGTATTATTATAAATTCGGAAACAAAATTACTGTTGCCGTAGATGAAAATAGAAAAAATGGAATAACACAACTACTTAAAGCAGATAAAAAACCTAATGTTGTTTTGCTTGATGATTCTTTCCAGCACCGCTACGTTAAACCCGGGCTTTCCATTTTACTTACCGATAGCCATAAACTATATAAGGATGACTATCTGTTACCGGCAGGAACGCTTCGCGATACCGTTTCTGCTGCCAAACGTGCCGATATTATTATTGTTACCAAAACCAACAAAATCCTATCACCCTTTACGCGCAAAGATATTGTTGAAAAACTATGTATAAAACCGAATCAACATCTATTTTTCTCCTACATTAGTTATGGCAAATTTTTCCCTTTTCCCGGTGTTAATAAATTTGATGACACACAAAAGCCGGGTTTAATTATTCTTTTTTCCGGAATTGCAAATCCTGCACCACTAATCGAACGTGTCAGAATGCTGTGCAGGGAAATTATTACGATTCAGTTTTCAGATCACCATATGTATAATGAGAAGGATTTATTGAAGATTAAAAATGAGTACGATACTGCTTTCCCTAGAAGAAAAATTATACTCACTACTGAGAAAGATACCATGCGCTTAATAAATTCTCCCTATTTTCGCCTGCTCAAAGACCTGCCACTGTATTACATTCCTATCCGAGTGAAAATACACAAACAGGATAGCTTAACTTTTAGAAATCAAATTACAGATTATGTTAAAAAAGATAGATGAAACAATTGTTTTCATTAAACAGCAAATAAAGAATAAACCTTTTGTTGGAATTATTTTAGGCTCAGGTTTAGGTCAGTTGGCAGATGAGATTGAGATAAGTGTCAGGATTTCTTATTCCGATATTCCAAACTTTCCGGTCTCAACCGTTAAAGGCCATGAAGGTCAATTATTTTTTGGTACACTGAACGGTGTCCAGGTGGTAGCCATGCAAGGACGGTTTCATTTTTATGAAGGTTATTCGATGGATGAAATCACCTTTCCTGTTCGTGTATTAAAGCAATTGGGTATCCAATATCTTTTTGTTTCCAATGCCAGTGGTGGGGTAAATGTAGATTTCGAAGTTGGGGATATTATGCTAATTACCGACCATATTAATTTGATGCCCAACCCATTAATAGGCCCTAATTTCACAGAACATGGCCCCCGCTTTGTCGACTTAAGTGAAGCTTATGACAAACAACTATTAAGCAAAGCCAAAAAGATAGCCCGCCATCACGGAATAAATTTCAAGACCGGGGTTTATGCAGCAGTAACCGGTCCTACTTACGAAACCCTTGCCGAATACAAATACATCCAATCTATTGGTGCTGATGCCGTGGGCATGTCAACCATTCCCGAAGTAATTGTCGCCCGTCACATGCGATTGCCCGTTTTCGCTGTTTCTGTTATTTCCGATTTGGGTGTCGAAGGAAAAATAGTAGAAATCTCGCATGACGAGGTTGTGGATGCCGCTGCACTTGTTGCACCAAAGCTTACACTTATCATTAAAGATCTGGTGACCGAAGTTTAACAGATTGTTAACTTTGCTTTCGAATTTCATCAATCAATTTGAAAAAAACGAAAATATATTTTGCTTCCGATTTTCACCTCGGCATTCCCGATGCTGTAAGTAGTTTGAAAAGGGAAAAATTGCTGGTGAGCTGGCTAGATAAAGTTTCGGTTGATGCAACTGCCATTTTTTTAATGGGCGATGTTTTTGATTTCTGGTTTGAGTATAAGTTTGTCATCCCCAAGGGCTACGTACGATTGTTGGGGAAAATTGCTGAGATTACTGACAACGGAATTCCCGTTCACCTTTTCAGGGGCAACCATGACGTTTGGGCTTTCGATTACCTGAACAAAGAGTTGGGCGTTCAACTTCACCGCAAATCTGTTGTTTATGATTTTGATGGGAAGAAACTATTTCTTGCCCATGGCGATGGTTTGGGCCCTGGCGATACAGGTTATAAATTGTTAAAAAAGGTTTTTGAATTCAAACCCAATCAATTCCTTTTCCGTTGGCTGCATCCCGACCTTGGCACTCGAATGGGGCTTTATTTTTCAAGACAAAGCCGCTTGGCCAATATTGCGAAAGAGGGAAAAATTATTAAACTGACTTCCGCCGAAAACGAAATGCTATATCAGTACGCAAAACGCAAAGCAGAAGAAATACCCGATATTGATTACTTTGTTTTTGGACATCGCCACGTTCCCCTACAGGAAAAGGTCAGTGAAAAAGCAGAGGTTGTCATTCTTGGTGACTGGATAAACCACTTCTCCTACGGTGTTTTTGAAAACGGGAAAATGCGTATTGAGTATTTTAAAAAAGATGCTTAGCAGTTTTGAACGAAAGCAAATAAACTCACCAAGTAACCTGAATTCGATTTAAGGCACCTCATCTATACTTTAGATATTCAATTACTTGCAAGAAGCTTCCTTTGTGGTTCTTAGTGTCTTCCTGTCTTTGTGGCTAAATATTCTGCCACTATTCCGATAG
>Ga0164318_10000569_pt1 | contig 29013 bp, 23 predicted proteins | sample GuaBasSedimGuay9_FD_113734 | JGI IMG/M metagenome (GOLD analysis project Ga0164318, IMG submission 113734) | Subseafloor sediment microbial communities from Guaymas Basin, Gulf of California, Mexico - Guay9, Core 4571-4, 0-3 cm | ecosystem: Environmental > Aquatic > Marine > Hydrothermal vents...
ATGATTTTTACGATGATTAATACAACATCCCCAACAACGCACCCGCACATGTAATAAATTTATACCACAGTTTACTGGATGGTTCTACACGATTCTGCCCCAATGTGAAGGATAATGCAACAATTGTTGCACATTTTAACAATATGCAAGTTTGCGCATGTTCTGATATTTGGTATAGTATTGTCAAGATAACTCGCCGGGGCCTTCCGGCAAAATCTTGAAAGGGAGGGGAAATGAAATCAATACTTGGAATCCTGTTGATTCTGGCCATGCTGTCAGGGTGCAACCATTCAACTGCACCGGCACCGACCCGGGAAATCGTAACAACCATTCCAGGCTTCAGCTTTGCTAAGATTTCCCCCGGCACTTTCCAGATGGGCAGTTCAAGGGTGGATCGGGAAAAGGCGGATGATGAGTTGCCCCGCCATACAGTCCGGATCAGCTATGGTTTTTGCATGGGGAAAACCGAGGTAACGGTGGGACAATACCGGAAATTTGCCTTGGAAACGGGGCATGAATTGCCGGAAGAGATAAAAAACGCCGCCGATTCGTTTCCTGCAACGGGAATCAGTTGGCAGGACACTCAGGATTTTATCAGCTGGCTCAATCAAAAAGATCCCCGTCATCAGTATCGTTTGCCCAGTGAGGCGGAATGGGAATACGCCTGCCGGGCGGGAAGTTCCGGGCCGCGGTTTTTCAGCGACGGGACAAGTCGGCTGGATCAGTATGCCTGGTACTGGAATAATTCAGAAAAACACAGCCATCCGGTTGGAAAACTCAGGCCAAATCTCTGGGGCCTCTATGACATGTATGGGAATGTGTACGAATGGGTGAATGACTGGTATAATGAAACATACTATCAGGAATCACCCGAAACGGATCCAAAGGGTCCAGAAAGCGGCAGCGCGAAGGTGTACAGAGGTGGTGGATGGTCCTGCAATCCCGATTATTGCCGTTCGTCATTTCGCAATTACGGGCCGCCTGACAAAAAGAGCGCAAGCGTGGGGTTCCGCCTTGTGATGGAAACGAAGTGAATGCTTTAGAGCTGTGTCCGGATCGGTTCCGGTACTGAAATTATATTTCTCGGGGGGAAAATGACTGAGAACAACACAATTGTCCGGTTTACGTTGAATGAACGGATTCAACATTTACTGGCTATCATCGCTTTCATTATGCTGTTTGTGTCCGGGTTTGCGTTGAAGTACAGTGACAATGCCATCGGCAAATGGCTGATCCATCTGCTGGGAGGGATGGAAAATCGCTCCACTGTCCACTATCTGGGTGGGATATTGCTCATTGTCATTGGGCTCTATCACATTCTTTATCTTTTCGTTACTTCACGGGGCAGGGACCAGTTTCACCGCCTGTTGTTTCGGGCTGCAGACTGGAAAGCGATTCGCGCTTCATTTTTCAACCTATTTTCTTTCAGGCGGCCGGCAATCGCCCATGGCCGATTTACCACAAGGCAGAAACTGCAGTTCTGGCTGGTAGTGGGAGGCTCCCTGTCCATGGGCGTTTCAGGACTCCTCATCTGGTTTCACGATGAAACTATGTCGCTGTTTTCCAAGTGGTTCTGGGATTTTCTCTTTGTACTCCACAGTCACGGTGCCATGCTGGTGTTTCTGGTGATTGTCATCTGGCACATGTACGATGTGCACCTCAGGGAGGCATTTCCAATGGATAACTCCTGGCTGAACGGCAGATTTTCATTGGAACGGCTGAAAGCTGAGCATCCACTTGAATATGAAGAACTTCTTGCTTCCGGTCAAATAGAGGATAAAGAAGATGAAAAGTAAATTCATTCTCTTGATTCTTCTTTTTTCTCCTTCCTTTGTCTTTTCACAGAATCAGATCAGAAAATGTATAATCTGTCATCAGAAACCGAATATTCATAAAGTAATGGCAACCGGTATTGAGCGTTCGGTGTATGTGGACAAGAAAGTACTCAAAAACTCTGTCCATCGGAACCTCAAGTGCCAGGATTGCCACGTAGATGTGACATCCATCCCCCACCAGGGACTGAAAATCGGCCGGGTGAACTGTGCACGTTGCCACTTCAACGGAAATAACCTGGGGGCGCCGAACTCTCCCATGTATCAGCAGTTCTGGGAATCAGTTCACGGCAAGAAGTTTAAAGCCGACGACCCGGGAGCGCCCCGCTGCCAGACCTGCCATGGTGGCCACAATGTGTTTAAGCCCTCGGATTCCCGTTCCACCGTTTATAAGAAAAATGTTCCAGCCACCTGTGGCCGGTGCCATAAAAAAGAGCTAAAGGACTATTCCGGCAGCATTCACGGTGTCGCGATTCTGCAGAAAGGGATTCTAAATGTCCCGGTCTGCACCGACTGCCACGGGAAACACGACGTATATTCGTCCAACATGTCAGCATCCCATACCAGTAAACAAAATGTCCCCGATACCTGCAGCAGTTGTCATGACAACTACAGCCTGATGAGAAAGTTCAAGCTGACGACGGAACAGGTGCATACTTATACCGGTAGTTTCCACGGAATCGCACTTCGTTTCGGTGAAAAAACAGTTGCCAACTGCGCCAGTTGTCACGGTACCCACAATATTCGAAAACAGGATGATCCTGCATCATCCATCAATCCGGTCAATATCCCCAAGACATGTGGCCAATGCCATAAGGGAGCCAACAAAAATTTTGCAAAAGGGAAAATTCATCTGAATCCGGAAAACAAGGATTCCGGCCTGGTTTATTACATCTCGAATTTTTTCTTCTGGCTGACCACATTGACCATGCTGGCCCTTTTTGCACATATTCTGTTGGATTTGAGGCGAAAGCTTAAGGAAAAAAAGGAAGAGAAGGAGACGCATAAATGAACACTGAAAAACTCAAAGAGTCGATTTCTCTCAGAGTTGCGGATTCCGTATTAAAAAAAATTGCCGGAGATTTAGCCATTCCCCGTGGACGGGCAGGAAGACGGCTGCGCCGGGAGGCGGAAAACCTTGCATATATTGAAATTGACCGGCTGGTTACCACCATGTCGGATGAAATTGCCGGCGCTGTCCAACCGAGGGTGGAGGCCCGAATAAGACAAATTCTCTTTGCTGACAAACCGGAAGAATCCCGCATGTTCAACCGCTTCAGCCTCAATATTAGAACTCAGCACTGGGTTATGGCAGTAAGCGTGATTATTCTTGTGATTACCGGAATGCCGATAAAATTTTCCAATGCCGCCTTTTCTGCCTTTATTCTAAAGTTGCTCGGTGGGATTGAGGTCAGTCGGGTTCTCCATCGTATCGGTGCTACGGGGTTGATTTTTGTCTCTGTTTATCATCTTTTTTTCATCATTTTCACGAAAGAGGGCCGAGCAAATTTCAAACTGATGATTCCCACGCCGAAAGATGCTGCAGATATTCTTATGAATATTCGATATTTCCTTGGCCGTTCAAGGGAAAAACCAAAATTCGGTCGGTATTCCTACATTGAAAAATTTGACTACTGGGCAGTCTACTGGGGGTGTATTGTCATGATCTGCTCCGGTACAGTCCTCTGGTTCAATAATTTTTTTATGCACAATTTCCCTCTTCTCATTCAGCATGTTGCCAAAATTATGCACTCCGATGAAGCCCTTCTCGCTACACTGGCGATTGTATTCTGGCATATGTACAACGCACACCTGAATCCGTCCAAGTTTCCCGCCAACATGGTGATTTTTACCGGGAAACTGTCAGAAGAGGAGATGATTGAAGAGCACCCGTTGGAGTATGAACAGTTGACCGGCCACAGGGAGGAAGACCAAGATGAAAAAAAATAGCCACATCCTTTATGCCCTGCTGTTTGCAATTGCAATCCTTGTTGTATTGCCTTCTCTTTATGTCAGTATCCGGTCCTCTGACCCTGAGTTCTGCCTGTCCTGTCACTATGAAAAACCGTACTATGATTCATGGAGGGGTTCCAGCCACAGCCAGACCGCCTGCATTGAATGCCACCCCAATCTTCGATACAGAATGCCCTGGTTAACCTTTCGCTACATGGTTGGTTTTTATGATATGAAACCCCACGCCTCGGTAAAAACGGAAACCTGCCTCAAATGCCATGACAAGAAAAAACTGTTTCAGGAAAAATTGAAACTTGTGGACAAAAAGTCGTTCAATCACAAACAGCATTTAAGTGGCCCGCTCCGGGGGATTCAGATGCGCTGTTCTTCCTGTCATTCGCACATCGTTCAGGGCAACCATAACGTAGTGGAAGAAACTGTCTGTTTTACCTGCCATTTCATGGGGGCTTCTCCATCGGATTCAATAACCGGATGTACTGCCTGCCACGGTACCCCGAAGGAAACAGTTACCCGCCATGGATTTTCTTTCAACCATAACAAATATCTGAAGTTGGGGGTCTCATGCGGAGAATGCCATGTCAAAATTACAGAAGGTACGGGAAAGCTGGTTGATGGAGCCTGCCACAGCTGTCATGTTGAGCCTCAGGAAAAGCCATCCAACGAAGCTATTCATACGATTCATGTAAGCGGGCAGGGCATTGACTGTTTTGAATGCCATGGAAATATCCGACACGGAAACCTGAAGATGGTGAAAACGTTTGACACGAGTTGCAAAAATTGCCATGAAAATCTTCATTCCGCCCAGAAATCCCTGTATATGGGTGTTGGGGGGAAAGGTCTGGGCGACTACCCCAGCCGGATGTTTGCCGCACAGGTCACCTGCCGGGGCTGTCACACCAAATCGGTAAAGAAAAAAAGAGCCTTTGTCGCCGAATCCACACGGATGCCGGCACCGGCAGCCTGCGTAGCCTGTCATCAGCCAGGCTATGACAGCATGTTGAAAGACTGGCAACACTCTTTCAAATTCATGCTGAATTACGTGGGCAAGCGAATCCATACCGCTGAAACAGCAAAAAGATCGGAGAACAAAAAAAAGATTATCGGGGAAGCTCACCATAATTTTGGCCTGGTGAAAGGCGGCCACCCTGCGCATAACGTGGAATACAGTGTCAAACTGCTCAAATTCACCCTGGATGAAGTGGACAAAATTTCCCCCAAACCGGTTTCAGACCGCCCGAAAGCTCTGCGAACATCGGATGGATATTGCGCCACTCTCTGTCATAACCGGCTGGGGATGCCGGAGAATCTGCTCTTTCAGGGAAAAGTTGACTTTCCCCATCAGGACCACATCCGAACACTGGGGACCTCGTGCGGTCGGTGTCACTCAGTGGAACAGCATGGTTTGACGAAATTAACCCTGGCGCAATGCAACACCTGTCATCATCAGGAGTTGAAAAACGTGGAAGACCGGTGTGCAAGTTGCCATGGGACGGAAAAGCAGTTATTCAACGGGAAACTTTCCGGTTTTGAAGCAGGAGACCCAAACCCCATGCTGCGTCAGGTTTCCTGCACAGACTGCCATGATGTGACAGATGGAAGCGTTGTTACCGTTGAGGCGGTCCGTGCCGCCTGTCTCAATTGCCACGAAAAGGAGTACGGGGATATGCTGGACGAATGGCTTGAGACAGGAATCAGCCACCGGAATGACCTTGAGAAGCGAATTGCGGAACTACAGACAGCCTCAGACAATAAACAGAAAATTTCCAGAAAAGACGCCAAGCTTGTGGAACACAGATTCAGAAGAATCCGCAAAGTGGAAAGTTATTTCAAGAGCATGGCCTATATCCATAACCCGGATTATGCGGAAACCCTGTACGAGTCTGCTGTTGAGGATTACGATGTAATCAGGGAAAAAATAAAATAAACCCCCAGGCGGTCCATTAATTATTGCAATAAGGAGAGAAAGATTGAACTTTTCTCTCCTTATTTTTCCCTCCATCCGGGAGGATGCACTGCAGATTGTGTATCGGCTTTTTTTTCTGGTAAAATGGCAATATGAAACAGAGAGTCTTGTTCCCGATACTGGTTTCGTGGCTGATTTCGGTATTATCTTTTTCGCAGGTGCTGCCTCTGCGGAATTATTCAACTGAAAGCGGCCTGGCTTCGTCCCAGGTCAATACAATCATGCAGGACGAAAACGGCTATATCTGGTTTGGATGTACCGGCGGTGTTTCACGGTTTAATGGCCAGCATTTCGATACATTCCGGGAAACAGAGGGGCTCCCCCATGAAAGTTGTTTGCAGCTTTTTGAAGACAACGGCGGCCATGTATGGGCGGTAACACTTCGGGGAATGGCCTGGTTTGACAATCGGAGCGGCTCTTTTCACAGCGAAGGTCCCTCCGGGGAAGTTATACAGGCATGTGTGACAGCTAAAAAAATCTACGCGATCTTTAAGGGGAAGGGACTGGTGCAAGGCTCCATCAATGGGAAATGGAGGGCCCTGTTTCCAGGCCTCCCTGAAGATCTGAGCGGGATATGTTCCGTAAACGGCATTCCCTACGTAGCCAGTGAAAGCGAAGGCCTGATTCGGATCGGAGATAAATGGGGAAATACCCTTGAGATGAAGGGTATCACAGGGATAACAAACGGCGAGGGGCAAGGAATTCTCCTCTGGACCCGTTCAACAGTATGGAAATTTTTACCGAAAACACGGAAATTGACGCGGTTGGGAGTGGATCTGCCTGTCGGGCAGCAGGTCCATTCCGCCACGTGGACTCCGGACGGTACACTTTGGGTAGGCACAAACACCGGATTGTTTCGCGTCAGGGGGAAAAACTTTTCTTTTTTCGATGAACAGAATGGCCTTCCCGGCATCCCTGTATGGACAACGTTTCTGGATCGGGATGGGGAAATGTGGTTTGGTACCAACCACGGTGCGGCGAAGCTCAGTTCCTCTGATATTGTTGTGTACGATACCCATGCCGGGATGTTTGCCAACAGCATTGTCTGTTTTTACACAGATAACGGTACGGGAAAGGTGTGGATTGGTTCCACCGGCGGGTTGTACACTGTCTCTGAATCCGGTAAACTTCACCGCCTGCCTGTTTCTTATTTTCAGCAATATGCCCCATGGGCGATCATCCGGGCGCATGATGGGAGCTATTGGATTGGGACAGAAGGCGGGGGCCTGGTTCAAATGAAGGGGAAAGTTCTCAAAATTATCCGAAAATCAAACGGGCTGGCCGGTGATAACGTTACGGATGTGGCTCAGGGGAAAGACGGCACCATCTATGTTTCATGTAAAGAGGGCTTCTCTGTCCTGAAAAAGGGCCGCATTCAGACTTATTCATTGGCCAACGGCCTCCCGATTTCATATATCCGCTGTCTGTTGCCCCTCCCAAACAACCATATTCTCCTGGCTACCCTGGGCAGCGGGGTGGTGGAATTTGACGGGAAGAAATTTCATCAGGTCACACCCAGGATGAAACGCCTTGAAGCGGTTTATGACATGGCAATGTTTCAAAACAAGCTATGGCTCGCAACCAATTACGGTATTGTCAGCTATGATGGGGAAACTGTTCACCTTTTTTCAACAGATAGCGGATTACCAAATTTCAGTACAACCGTTCTCCTCCCTGTGTCCAAGCATGAGATGTGGATAGGAACCGACGGCGGTGCCGCGCTCTTTGATACGCGAAAACAACGGGTCAGCCGCATTCTGACCATTGACGAAGGCTTGCCTGGAAATGAATTTACGACCCACAATGCACTGGTAAAAGACAAGGGTGGAAATGTCTGGTTCGGACTGTTTGGCGGGGCTGCCCGGATTCAGCCCGGTCATTCCCGTCAATGGGGAAAACCCAATCAACCGGGCATTGTCCTGCAAAAAATTCAATACCGTATCAATGGCGAAGATCACAGTTTGGTTCGTCCCTCTCAGTCATCTGTCACCATCCCCTATGGTGCAAAGGCGTTAACCTTCTTTTTCGATGTCATCTGGTTCAGAAACGAGCACAGTATCCGTATCGACCATAAACTGGAGGGTGTAGATGACACCTGGGTCCATGTTTTGAATAAACAGCAGATTCAGGCCAGATATACCAATGTCCCTGCCGGCACATTTTCATTCGATGTCCGAATTTCCGCTTTTGCAGGTAGTGGCCGGAGCTTTGAAAAATCTCTCCTGACCATCAATATCCCTGCACCGGTATGGGAAAATCCGTTTTTCTGGATATTGCTCTTTTTTATCGTTGCCGGGATTACAGGATTGCTGGTCTGGTGGAGAATTCGATACTTGAAAAGAGAAACGGAAAAATTGAATCAAATTGTCAGAGAAAAGACCATGCAGATTGAAGACGCAAACCGTACATTGGCAGAAAAGAACATTGAGCTGCAGGTGATGGCTGAAACGGACTTTCTCACGGGCCTTTATAACCGGCGGTATTTTATGAACTCCCTGAAGCGGGATCTTGGTCTCCTGAGCAGGGGGAAACATGGTGAGGCCTTGTCACTGATCCTGCTGGATATAGACCATTTCAAGGATGTAAATGACACTTTGGGCCATGATGGCGGCGATCAGCTGCTGGTGCATCTGGCAAAACTTCTTCGGGAAGCCTGTCGGGATACGGACCTGATTGCCCGCTTTGGGGGAGAAGAGTTTATCATCCTGCTGCCGGGGACAGAAGGGAAAGGAGCCGTGATTCTGGCTGAGAAAATCCGTGCCCTGGTTGCCTCAACATCCATGGGAACAGATGACACCAACCCCATTAAGATGACAATCAGTTGCGGAGTATCGTGGATTTCCACACCATTGAAAGTGGCAGACAACTCCGCCAATATGCTGATCAAGAAGGCAGACATAAACCTCTACAAGGCCAAAAATCAGGGCCGCAACTGCGTGGTTCCTGACCCCGAAACGTTCACAGCTGAATAATTTGCCCATAGCGTGAGCCGTGACTCGTGGCCTGTGATTGGTTACGGAAAGCTCGTTTGCCTTGGTTCAGGGAGAATCAATCAGCCCTTCAATTTCTTTCCGAACCCGATCCCGCAGTTCTGAGATCGGGAGTTCCCGGATTATATCCGGGGAAATTGGCTCCCCAAACCGCACGGTAACCATTCCGGGCTGAATGATCCATTCGCCTTTTTTCAGGATCGGGTACAAACCGGAAACACCGATGGGAACAATGGGAACACCACCTTCTTTCGCGAGATGAAATGGGAGTTTCTTGAATGGTTTCATCTTCCCGGTGAGGGTTCGCCCCCCTTCCGGGAGAATAATCATGGAGAGCCCCTCCCGCAGGCGTTTTGCCGCTTCATTTGCACTTGGGATTGCCGCATGAACGTCTTTCCGGTTGATGGGAATGTTGCCGGCACGGCGGATTGCCCAACCGAAAATCGGCCAGTTGAACTGCTCTTCCGCTTCCACGCCCCGGACCAGCTGGGGAATGACCGCCTGGAAAAGGGGTACGTCCAGCAGGCTGATGTGATTGGCCATGTAGAGGTAGGTTTGATTTGGATCCACGTTTTCCAGCCCTTCCACAGTAAGCCGAATTCCCATGATGAACAGCAGCCCCCGGGCCAGTTTTTTGATTATGGGGTCGTAGCGTTCGGCCGGAACCACGTAGGAGGCCAGAATCAGGAAAATCAAGACAGGGAAAATCCATAGAAGGCCAAGGAACCAGAGAAAAACAGCCCGAACCCTCCTCATTTCCAGAAAACTCCGCAATTCTGTTTCAAACAGCTGATTTCCACGGGGGAGATTCCCAGCACTTCACCGTCCGGGGTCAGCACTTTTTCCCTGTCAAGGGTTTCAATTGATATTTCCTTTGCTTGAAAAGTTTCAACTTCAGGGAGCTGAACATGATCTCCGGTAAACACTTTGGGAAAGGCCTGGAGTAACCGACGCCTGTTGACCTTGTTCAGGATGGTGACATCCAGGTAGCCGTCATCAATTTTCGCCTCCGGTGCCATGAGAAAGTTGGAGGTGTAGGTTGTGTTGGAAACCTCAATGAACACGCAATCCCGTTCCAGTGTTTCTTTGTCCAGACGAATACGGGTAGGAAATGATTTCAGGAGAATGGTTCGATACAGTACCCCGAGGGTATATGAGATGTTCCCCAGCATTTTTATTTTCCTGGCCGTTGTCGTCACATCTGCCACAAAACCCAGTCCGAGGATGTTCAAGAAATAGTAGGTCTGCCCATGAGTCGTGAATCGTCCGACATCCACCTTGCGGGTTTTCCCTCCTCTGATGATATCCACAGCATCCAGCCAGTTGGACGCGTCCAACCCCAGATCCCGGGCAAAAGCGTTTCCTGTCCCAATTGGCAGCACGCCAATGGGAATCCGAAGTTTCTTTCTGTTCTGATAACATCCATTGATTACTTCAAAGAGAGTCCCGTCTCCACCTGCCGCGACGATCCCGTCGTAGCGTTTGAAATCCGTTTCGGCAGCAATTCGGGTGCTGTGTTCAGGATAATCCGTCAAAGCAAGGTCAAAATCAATTCCCCGTTCCTGAAATGCCTCTTCAATCTTCGGTAAAATCTTTTTTGCATGCCCGTGGCCGGCAAACGGATTGTAGATCAGCAAAACTCTCATATTCTCCCCTTTTTCGCACTTAGATTCGATGGAAACGGTTTCGAAATACATTCAGGACAAGTCCGGTCATTATCAGATAAGTAATAATCCCGGACCCGCCATAGGAAAAGAATGGTAACGGAATTCCGGTGGTTGGAACCAATCCGACAATCATGCCGGTACTGACTGTAATCTGGTAAAAAAGAAGCATAGCCACCCCGAAAGCTATCATCATCCCCGGTTTGTCGTAGGCCAGCCGGGCAATGTTCAGCATTCTGGAGATAATGAGGAACAGGATAGCCAATGCAACTGCGATTCCGACAAACCCGAATTCTTCTGCAAACACAGCGAAAATAAAGTCTGTATGGGGTTCCGGCAGGTATTTAAGGCGACTCTGGGTTCCTTTCTGATAGCCACGCCCCGTCAGTTGCCCGGAGCCCACTGCAACCTTGGATTGGATAACGTGATATCCCCGGCCAAGGGGGTCCCGCTCCGGGTTGAAGAAGGTCAGGACGCGCTCTTTCTGGTAGGGTTTGAACATGTAGTTCCAGCTCCCGAAGCCGACAAGTCCTATCAAAATAAATAAAATAACGTAAACTCGGGGTCGCATACCCAACAGGAACACGACCCCGGCTCCCATAACCAGAATTGTAGAAGCGGTACCGAAATCAGGCTGAAAGAGAATCAAAACGACTGGGATACCCACAACGACAGCACTCTTAAAAATCCCACGAAAATCAAGGTGAGAAGTCTTATCCCTCCTGAACAGCCAGGCAAGCATTAACAGAACAGTGAGTTTCACCGGTTCTGACGGCTGCAGCCGAAAAGGGCCAAGGTCCAGCCAGGATTTGGAGCCATGGACAGTGGAGCCCAACAGCAGTACAAGAATCAAAAGGCCCATGGCAATGCCGTACAATACCGGGGCAAATTCTATCCAGACCCGGTAGTTAACAATAAAAGCAATGATGCCCAAAGCCAGCCCAACGCATATCCAGATAAGCTGCCTTGATATCAGGATATCCCCACCCTTGACGGTAGCAGCTGCACTGCTCAGGGTGACTACCCCCAGGACCAGCGCCAGTATTACGGCAAGAAACAATGGAAAATCAAATCGGCCTTTCATCTGAATTTTTCCCCGTTGTCTATAAAAAACTTAAAAAGTTTTGAAGCGATGGGAACGGCGGTATCTGTACCATGGCCCCCTTTCTCCGCAATGACTGCTATGGCTATTTCCGGGTTTCGGACAGGAGCAAACCCGATAAACCAGGACAATTCGAGTGCCTTTCGATCCGCACCGGACACCGTTTGTGCGGTACCGGTTTTGCCACAGATCGGAAGGCCCAGGCCACTGAGTGCCATACCGGTTCCCCCTGTCACCATCATTCGCATACCCCGCTTGACAGCTTTGAAATCACCTGGCGGGAGATCAATTTTCCCTCGAGTCCACTTCTCCCCTGTTTTGTTTATGAGATGAGGGGTCAGCAACTTCCCATCGTTTGCAATACTGGCGGTAAGTAATGCGGCCTGTAAAGGGGTTATCAGCAGATATCCCTGGCCGATACATGTATTAAGCGTGTCCCCTGGAAACCATGGACGGCCGGTTTTGCTCCGCTTCCATTCAGGGCTTGGAAGCAATCCTTTTCTTTCTCCCGGAATATCAATGCCTGTTTTTGTTCCTATACCGAATTCACGGGCAACCGGAAGAAGCTTGTCAATGCCGATCTGCAGGCCCACGTGATAAAAATACACATTACATGAATGGGCAATGGCACCTGTCAACGAAAGGCTGCCATGCCCTTCCTTTTTCCAGCACAAAAAAGTTCGTCCGCCTACTTCCAGGCCCCCTGTGCAGGTGAATCGGGTACGGGGGGACAGTCCTGCATTCAATCCTGCCAGTGCCACCAGCGGCTTGAAAGTAGACCCTGGTGGGTAAGCACCCTGGATTGCGCGGTTCAGCATGGGGTTTCCAGGTGCGGTTTTCAGCGTTTCCCATTCTTTTTCCCTGAAACGAAATGTCAAAACATTGGGATCAAATGCAGGAGTGGAAACCATTGCAAAGATTCGGCCATCCCTGGGGCTCATCACAACGACCGCTCCCTGGTACTTTCCAAGGCTGTTCATCGCCAATTTCTGAAGGGGCAAAATAAGAGATACAGACAGGTCTTTTCCATGGATGGGTTCCTGAACCAGTTGGGTCCGGATAAAATGGTTACTGGAATCCACCACAATTCTCCGGGTTCCGTCCTTTCCTCTGAGAATCGAATCGTAGGTTTTTTCTATCCCCATTTTACCTACTTTCTGTAAAGTGACCAGATTTTGCGCTTCCTTAACTGTTGGCTCGCCGATATACCCGATTGTGTGTGCAAACAATTTTCCGAATGGATAAAAACGCTGAGGGGCAAGCTCGACAAACACTTCGGGATAATCCTTTTTCCGGGCTTCAAACCGTACAATTTCATCAAAAGAAAGATTTTCAAGTACTGGAACCGGTTTATAAAGGGGAACCCGTTTATATCGCCTGATTCTGTGCTGTAATTCTTCGGGTGAGACGCCCAGAAACCCCGCTATACTTATCAAACGATCGGGGTGGAAACTGCTTCTGTCCAGCATTATGTCATATGCCACCTTATAATCAGCGAGAATCGTGCCTTCCTTTGAATAAATCCGCCCCCTTCTGGATGGAATGTTAATTTCCCGAAGGGTATTTTCTGTTGCGGCCTGGAAGTATGAAGGGCCCTGTACAATCTGAAGGTACCAGTACCGGAAAAAAAGCATCAGGAAAACCCCCATCACAACAACGTAAAAGAACTGAATTCGGCTTCGAAAGACGGGGTGGCTCTCACTGAACATCTATTCTTCCGATGACCAGGCAAGTCAGTAAAGTGGTGGAAAGAAGAAAAACAATATAACCGGAGACCGAAACCGGCAACAAAGCAAAACCGAGGAGATTTGAAAGCCATCTGGCACCCATGGCTACGAGAAACGCGTAAACACCAACCGTCAGGCAGGCTGCGGCCCCCTTTACCACGACTCTTCTGGCCAGTTGATGCAGCGCAAAGGCCAACACGAGGGCAGACATGGTTTTAATCCCTGTTATCGGGGAAGCGGGGTAGACCAGTTCCATTGCCAGATTGCCCAGAAAAACAAAAGTCATCGCCCGTCCTGCGCTGCTGCGAATGGCATAGATTCCGGACAGGATAAGGAGGAGGTCCACCCTTGCAAACGGCATTGGGAAAATATTGATCAGCATGGATTGAAGAAAAATCGTCATGATAACCAGTACAACGTCATAGGCCACAATCATTTTCTGTTTCCCATCCTGTTTTTTCCTGCTGATGAAGAATCCGGTTTTAGAACCAGGACATGTTCCAGATTACTCAATTTTGCAGAGAAAGCCACCTTGATATTCTGGAAAAAACTATCGGAAGGAATCGCAGACAACACGACTCCGGCTTCAACACCGGCAGGACAGATACCATCCCCCCCTGTCGTAATCACACGGCTACCTGGCTTTATTTTCTCCTTGTTGGGGAAATAGCGGATTGAGCCTATCCTGATATCACCGACTCCGGAAAGAAGGCCGGCTGAAAGCGTCCCCTCAATGCGAACCGAATAAGCAGAAGCGGGATCAGAAACGAGTTGAACCTGAGATTGATGCGAAAACACCTTCCACACCCTCCCCACAAGTCCTCTTTCGCTGATAACCGCCATATTCTTTATTACGCCATCCCGCTCTCCCCGGTCAATCAATACCAGGTTCATGCCGCTGAAAGAAGCATTGCCGATTACATTGGCTGCCAGGCCGGGACGCTCCAGCTTCCGTTTCAGCACCAAGAGATTTTTCAGCTGGCGGTTTTCATAGTCCAGATTTCGCTTCAGGAGAAGCCTCGTGCGCAGGCCAAAAATTTCTTCCCTCAGTTTTTGATTTTCTTCCTGGGCATGTATGTTGTCAACATAGGTTTCGTAGGTTTTTTTAACCCACCGGGTCAAGGTAATAGATGCTGTAACAACTGGAATCGATACTGTGTTAACCATTCTTTCGACGTAGAACACACCGGTATTGTCTTTTAGTTGGACAGAAACCAACAGGAGATTCAATAGAAACAAAACCAGAAAAACCCGGAATTCGTGGATAGCATCCCCCTGACATGAACTGATTTTTATTTTACTATACCCTTGGAACTGCCACGAAACATTTTATAATGAATTGTGATAATATTTTGGCTCAAACCCGGAAAGGAGGCCCCTTTGAAGAAAGCAATTTTGATTATCACCGTCGTATTGGTATTTTTTGGCTTGATGGTTGTACTGATTGGCCGGTCCATCGGCTATCTCACCGGACAGGCTACTTCGGTATCATCACAGTCAGCGCTGGTTATTTCAATGGGCAAGGCACTGACGGAACAGGCACCGGATCTGCCATTTCAGCGAAAGGTGGATTTTCATCATCTTGTTGACTCAGTCCGAAAAGCTGCGCGGGATAATCGAATCACAGGGGTTATTGTTTACGGGAATTCTCTCCCCATGTCCATGGCCCAGAAAGAAGAACTGAAACAGGCGCTCCAGACGGTAATTTCCGCAAAGAAACCGGTCACCGTTTATTTTGACGCCATCTCAATTGGCAGTTATTATGTGGTTCCAAAAGGGGCAAAGGTGGTAATGCAGGGGACCCCCGGCGGATATGTTTCAATGACCGGCTATTACGCGCCCCAGGTATTCATGCGGGAACTCCTCGAAGAAAAACTGGGAATTAAAATGAACGTGGTACATATCGGTAAATACAAAGGCGCCGGAGAGCCATTTGCCAGGGATTCAATGTCTCAATACCTCCGGGAAGAACTGGCTTCTTATCTCGATGATGTATGGGCGAATTTCACTGAGTCGATTCCTGCAGCCCGTGGGATTCAGCCGGAAAAATTCAAAAATAACCTGTACCAGGGGAATTACTTCTCCATTTCCCCCCAGGACGCGAAGAAAGACGGCTTCGTGGATGAGTTTGGTTACAAACTGGATCAGGAAGATCACTATTCAAACACTGTTGGAATTTCCCGTTATGCAGAGGGGAACAGCCTTCAGTCCGCATCGGCAAAAATCGCCCTGATTGTCGCAGAGGGAGAGATTCAGATGGGCACAGCAAGCCCCAGCCCCTTCGGAGGAAGTTCGGTAATTGCCGGCGATACCATCTGTCGTACCATCCGCCGGGCAGCGGATAACAGCAATATCAAGGCAATTGTTTTTCGCATTAATTCCCCCGGGGGGTCTGCCCTTGCCTCCGAACTGATTTACCAGGAGCTGCGCCGGGCAGCAAAAAAGAAACCTCTGATCGCCTCTATCGGTGGCATGGGTGCTTCCGGTGGTTTCTACATTGCCTGTGGTTGCGACAAGATTTTTGCCGATAACGCCTCCATTGTCGGCTCCATCGGCGTCATCTCAATTGTTCCGGAATTTACCCGCCTCATGGGGAAAGTGGGTGTCCATGTCGACCCTGTAAAAAAAGGAAAATACTCTGATTTTCTCTCTCCCTATCAGAAAATGAAACCGGCTGAAGCCGGAATTTTGACCAATGAAATGCTGAAAATTTATACGGTTTTCAAGAGCCGGGTCGCCCAATCCCGAAAAATGAGCATGGAAAAAGTTGAGGAACTGGCCCAGGGCCGTATTTATTCAGGGAGAAAAGGTCTGAAGCTGGGTCTCGTGGACCGTATCGGTGGACTCCATGAGGCGCTGGAAGAAGCTGCAAAGCAGGCAAAACTCTCTTCTATCCGTTACCGGGTATTCAGCAGCCGGAAGAGTTTGATTGAAATGGTTCTGGACCGGCAGGCACGGGTCAGTGTAAAGTTGCAGGATCTGCTGCAATTACCGCCAACGGGCCAGCCCCTTCTCATTGCTCCATCCCTTGCCTGGAAAGAAAAGGGACTGAGATGAAACAGCTCATTCTGCTCCTTCTTTTATCCGTACCAGCATGGGCAGTTCAACCCGTGGACCCGCTCTTTACTCAGACAATGGAGGCCTTGCAGACCCGAAGTCTGACTCCTTTTTCCATGAAATGGTCGCCCTCCGGACGGCACCTTGCCTACCTGAAACCGGCTGCGGATAAAGAGGTGAATGAACTCTGGGTACTGGATCTGGAGACAGACAGGGAAATTAAGCTGGCGGGAGCCGGTAAAAAAACCAGAGAAAGCGAAGCGGAAAAAGAACTGAAGGAGAGGATGCGAATCGGTGGTGGCGGCGTTACCTTCTTCTCATGGTTCCACAACAGCGATAGAATCCTGTACAAAAACGGCGGGAAACTTATGCAGATTGACGTAACAACCGGAAAGAAAAAAATAATTCCCGTAAAACTGAAACCGGTTCTCTTTCCCAGAATATCCCCTGATGATGGGACAATCGCCGTTGTTTCTGCCGGGGATATCTACCTGATAAATACAGGAACCGGCGCCAACCGGCGCTTCACAAGGGACGCAAAGGAAGCCATTTACAACGGTATGGCGGAATTTGACGCGGCGGAAGAACTGGATCGGTACCGGGGAATGTGGTGGTCTCCCGACAGCCGCTATCTCTATTTTACTCACGTGGATGAAACAAAAATGGCAAAATGGGCGCTTCCGCGAGATACCGCCTTTGCCCCCCAATACCAGTTGCAACGCTACCCGGTGTCCGGCGGCGTTAATGCCACCGTATCCCTTCACCGGGCCAATGTCAAAACCGGACACCTTGATCTGCTTCCTGTTCCTTTGAAGGGGGATTGGTACCTGGCCCGGGTGCATTTCATGGAGGAAACCCCGGTGACGGAAATCCTGACGCGAGATCAGAAAGATCTTTACATTTATCAGTACAATGACCTTGAACCGAAAGTCCTCTACCACGAACATGACAACTGCTGGATCAATCTGAACAAGAGCTTTCATTATTTTAAAAGCCTTCATTCCTTCCTCTGGACCTCGGAAAAATCAGGGATAAACCAGATCTATCTTGAAAATCCAGAAGGCAGAGAAATTCAGTTGACCAACGGGAAAGAACCGGTGTTGCGGATTGATGGTGTTTCCGACAAAACTGTCTATTTCACGAAAACCGGGGAAACGCCAATGGAAAATAGAGTCATGGCATTGAATCTGAAAACCAGGGGAATAACGATGGTGGAAGACCCGAAGGGATCAGCCAGGGTTTCCATGTCTTTGGACACCCGGCATTACCTGCTCTTCACCAGCGACCTCAACCACCCCATGACAGCAACGCTGGTCCAGACCGGCGGCAGGCGACGGATCTTCTTCAAACAAACCAAACCGAAAATTCAGGGACTGAACCCCAATGTCCACATTCCATTCCACTTCACAACGTCCGACGGTGTCGTTCTCTATGGGGTGCTGGACCGGCCGGAAACTCTCATTCCCGGTGAAAAGTATCCGGTGCTGGTCTATACCTATGGCGGTCCCCACGCCCAGGTGGCCTCCAACAATTATTCCCCCCGGAACGAACTGTGGTACAAGTATCTCAACACCAGGGGAATCTGTGTGTTCCGGCTGGACAACCGGGGTTCTTCCAACCGATCCCGTGCCTTTGAGCGGGCGATCTATCACAATATGGGGGATTTGGAACTGAGAGACCAGATTGCCGGGCTGAACGCAGTATGCAAAAATTTTACGTTTCTGGACCGATCTCGATCCGGTATCTGGGGCTGGAGTTATGGTGGCTACATGACCTGCATGGCCATGACCCGCTTTGCCGGCCAATTCAAAGTCGGTGTCGCAGTGGCACCGGTCACAGACTGGCATCTCTACGATTCCGCCTACACTGAGCGCTACATGGGAATGCCGAAAGAGAATCCTGAAGGCTACAAGAGCTCATCAGCCCTTAGCTGGGCCGGCCAACTGAAGGGTAAATTGCTGATTATGGCCGGTGTCTCGGATGATAACGTCCATTTCCATAATACCGAGATGCTCTTGAACAAATTCGTGGAGACCAATCGATTTCCCGACCTGATGGTCTATCCGGGGAAAAAACACTCCATCCGTGGCCGTCAGACCCGTCGCTATCTCTTCTGGCGCATTAGCGACTATTTTATTTCAAATCTGTAATGTTCTCTTTCGAACACATAAAGAGAAATGGAGAAAGAAACCGGATTCACTGCAGAGCTGGCAGATGCCATTAAAGGGGGAAAATGGAGGAGACGAGATGGGAGGAGAATTTAACACGAAGGCACTAAAGTAAGATAAGATTCAGGCTTGGATAAGATTGGGAAGGAACAGTGAGTGGGCTATTCCCCCGCCTTCTCTTTCCCCTCTTTCGGAACACAGCACACGGGCGCCGAAGGCGAATAGAACACCCCCCCTTCTCCATCTTGAATACATGAATTCAGAGCATTATGAAATTGTTAGAGACAAACTTTTACAGTTTCCGGGTAAGCAACGAAAATGGGGCTATGTCTTTGGTTTTAAATATTCTATTTTATTTTCTTGGCGACGTTTCGGAATTTTGGGGCAATATCGTAAACCCGCTGGTAATACTCTTTTGAACGATCGGGCTGCCCGGCAGCTTCCAGAACGCGGCCTGCTTCGTAAAGGAGAGGCTTAACGTCCCGACCGTCGGCTTCAGCCCGGCTGACACCACTTTCCAGCCATTCCAATGCCTGGTCAATATCTCCGATTTCTTCGTAGACATTGGCAATCATGAAGCAACAATCGAGAAACCGCTTGTCATCATGGGAGGCTTTTGCAAATTCTTCAATGGATTCGTTGGTGAGACCCATTTCCTTGTATGCGATTCCGAGGTTGTAATGGGTTTCGTAATCTTCCTGATCAATCTGCTGTTCCACTCCTTTTTTGAATTCGGAGAACAGTTCATCCAGTGATTTGACCTGTTCAGTAGCCTGTTTGTCGGTGAGTTCAGTATTGTCGGAGAACATGTCCAGGTCTTCCCCGAACTCCGCCTGGAGATCAATAAATTCGTCCTGAAGCATTTCCTCCAGTGGGGCCTTGCTTTCTTTCTTCTTACCCAGCTCCATACTGGCTACAGTTTCCACTTCCCGTTTTACCTTTTCCAGTTCCGGGTGTCCGGCATGATCCAGTTCCAGTGTTTTGATAATATCCTGAGCTTCTTCCACCATATTCTGGGAAAGATAAAAGTCCACTTCCTGAAGTTCGTCAGTGAGATCAGCGGCGGTTCCGGTTACCCTTGTTGCCTCAGCTCCCTTTTCCTCCTTTACCTCTTCAAGGTCAAGTCCCACATCATTGAAATCCGGTAACGGGTGTTCCTCTGAGGCCATACTGTCCAGAATCACGCTGTCTTCTTCTATTACATCCATCTCTTCCGGTTCTTCCAGTTCAAGCGAAGAGTCTTCAACTGCCAGGTCTCCAATGTCCAGTGTGTCGAAGGGAGTCCCTTCGGAAAGATCCATGGTATTGGCAGGCAGTTCCATTTCAATTTCTTTGGGAGTTGTGGGAGAAATTTCTTCCACTGACGATTCATCTACACTTTCTTCAAACAGGACATCTTCCGATACCGATCCCAGGTCCTCTTCTCCATGGCTGAAATCGTCCATGTCCTGAATGTCAATTTCCACCGATTCCGCAATTGATTCAACCTGATCGGACTCAATAAGGGTGGGTTCTTCCAGATCCGATAATTCCAGAAAAGCGATTCCTTCATCCTCTTCCAGGCTTTCATCCAGTTGTTGGGTGGACAGCATTTTTCTCAGGTATGAAGCAGATCCCGGTAACAGGCGGTCTGACTTATCCAGAAGCTTCTCCGCTTTCTCGGTTTTGCCTTTCTTCAGATAGGTTTCCGCCATGTTAAGATAACATTTGGATGCTTTGGCAATCTCTCCCCGTTCAATACAAAGGTCGGAGAATATACGGTTGGCCTTTACATCAAATGGATTCTGCTGAAGAAGCTTGCTTAAAAGCTTGTATGCCTTCTTCTTTAGGCCATATTCCACATACATTTCTGCTTCCGCAACGGATCCCCTTACCTGTTGCCGGGTTTCTTCCATATCCAACCCTTCCGAGCCTTCCGCCTGTAACGGAGCCTTGGCTGAAGTGTCTGAGTCACCTTCGGCTTCTACTGAAAAACTACTTCCCAGATCCTTGAGGGCGGACTTGTAATCGTAGTTCATTGGGTCCAGTTGAACCAGTTGCTTCAATGCCTTTTCTGCGCCGGTCACATTCCCATCCATTTTGTAAGCATTGGCCAGCTTTTCCAGAGCTGAGATCTGAAAAACCTTCTCACCATTTTTTTCGTAAAAAATGGCGAGTTTCTGAATTGCAGGAGCAAAGTGTTCCGCCTTGGCGGTAATGCTCTTCAGCAGGGTAATGGCCTCGTCGTATTCTTCATTTCTGGCCAGGCGTTCCAGAAGAGGGTGGGTGGCTTTCCATGCCTTTGCATACTGTTTCTTGTCCAGCAGCCGGGCAACCAGTTCACGGAGAGCCTTATCCCGGCTGCTGTCAATTTGAAAAACCTGGGTGAGCAATTTCAGTGCCCCGTCAAAGTCCCCTTTTTCCATCTTGATGTCACCGAGAAGTTCCATAATCATGGGGTTCCGGGTAAAACGGGAAGACGCGGATTCCAGAACCTTTTCGGCTTTTTCCAGCTCACCCTTCATTACCAGAACTTTTGCCAGAGTAATATCCACCACCGGGTCGGGGATGTCCAGTTTACGGGTTTTCAGAAGAATTTTCTCCGCTTCGTCCAGTTTTCCCTTGTCCCGAAGTGTCTTGGCAAGGGTAATCAATTGTTCGATGGCTTCCTGCTGCATCCCTTCGGAATTAAAAAGTTCTGCCAGCTTCATTCTGGACCCGACATTGTCGGGGTCCATGTCAACAATTCTGCGATAGGCTTCCAGTGCCCGTTTGGTCAACCCTTCCTTCTTATATTTTTCTGCAATTTCCAGGTATTGCCGCTTTGCATCCTGAACCATCCCCTCCTGGGTGTAGAGTTCGGCCAACTGTTCAAGGGCACGAATGTTTTCTTTGTCCATCCTGAGGATTTTTTTTAAAATCGCGATGGCTTTGGTAAAAAAGCCTTCCCGAACATAGTGGTCCACACTTTTCTGGAAATATTCAATGGCACTTTCCCGGTTCCCCATCTGGGCAAAAAGATCCCCGATCTTGTTGATGATGTTTACCAGTTCCATGTCATCCGGAGCCGCCTGAACGTAACGCAGCAATTCATCAATTGCCGGTTTCAGTTTCTTTTGCCGAATGAGCTTGTCTGCTTTTTCGAGGATCTTACTTTTCTTTACTGATGCCATGCCTCTCCCTTATTATAGAACAGATGAAAATATAGCATATCCTATAAAGTCGGTCAATGGAGGTAAGGAAACATGGAGTAAGGAAATATGGAGGTAAGGAAAAGGAAATCAGGACCTGTTATCATCTGCTTTTCTTCCGGTGTTTTCTTTTGATTTCCGGGCCGATGGTGGTAAAGGGCAGAATGCGCCTGAACATAGGATTGCTGACTTCCCCCACCCGTTCAATGAGGGGGCCGGCGAGCCGGGCAAAGTCCATGTTCTTTAATTTTCCACCGTGGGCCAGGAGCAGTGTTTCTGCGTTCAGTTTTGCGAAGCGGGTCAGTGAGCCCTTCATCTCTTCCGGAAAGGGAATCGGAAAGGGCAGCATGAACTTGCCGTTGATGCACAGAATCAGGTCTGCGGCATAAAAAACAGAGCGTGTTTTATTGAACAGGCCAATATCAAAAGAAGTGTGGCCCGGGAATGTCATCGTAACCCATTCCGGAAAACCAGGGAGTTGATCGCCATCCCGTAAGGGATAATCGGGTGTGAGTTTCCTGGGATATGCCACGCGTTCCCGCTTTTTGCCGTTTCTCCGGGCAGAAAATCGGGCCAATCGTCTGTCCACCTGGTTTTGCAACCAGCCCCGCCAGCCCCTGTACCAGTCGTCAACTCTGTGATGTGCAGCAATGGGAATCCCGAACTTTTGCCTTAGAATCGGTGCCCCACCCGCGTGATCCGGATGCATGTGGCTGACCGCCATCAGCTTCAGGTCTGCCATCGGCCTTCCCATGGTGCCGGTGATAAAGGCCTCAATTCTTGCGGCATCTCCCCGGCAGCCGCCGTCCAGCAGCAACAATCTTCCCTCCGATTCAACCAGGAAAATAGATTCGATGTAGCCCTCTATTTCATGAATAGTGAATGAACGCTCACTCATACCAGAAGTATATCGTACAGTTCAGAAAACCTCCAGAATTTTCAGGTAACATTCCCGTTCCTGCCCGGCCATCCACCTTCCACTATCCACGACGCACTTTGCGTGACTCTCCTATCGTACTGGCGCAGTGATGACTGTTCCATCCCCCAATCCCACCGAGACCTTGTATTGGGTCAGGCCGGCGGAGATGGAGCCGTTATCCTGCATGTAGAGTTCCAGATAGCTGTGAGGCCGCATCGTGCTGAAGTTGACACTGCCGTCGGGATGATTCTGGCGCAGTCCATCCATCACGACTGCAAGGGCCCATCCGTTGTTTCCGGCGATGGTGTCCCAGCGGGAGGCCATCCCGTCCGTATTCTCCACTGAAACCCAGAGAATGGTGGCAGGAAAGGGGATTTCCACTTCAATGTGGCTGTCGGGGAAGCCGTCACCCCGGAATGCCTCGCCCTGGGAGACAAAATCAACGAGACCCTGCTTTTCTTTTAAAATTGCGGTTCCGGAACCGGCAGTCTGATTAGATACGATGTTTGACGGCCCGGGTGCAGGAGTCGGCGGTGTTGGCAATGCTGGAAGGACCAATGTCCCCGGCACAAAGGGCATGCGTTCACGCTTCGGTGGCGTAATGGAGAGTTGAAGTGCAACCCGGCCTGTGGCTTGAAAATAATCTACCCGAATATCATGGCTGCCGGAATATAGGCGGGTCCGGCCGGAGCGGGTACGGGGTGCATGCATTCCGCCGTCATCTACCACCATCTGTCCGTCCACGTATACAATGGCGCCGTCGTCTGCCCGTACAGAGAACGTATAGTCCCCAGCTTCGGGAACTGAAAAACGTCCGGTATAGCGGATCATGAACCAGTTGTAGCGATCAGTAATAAAGGGAAACCCCTTGTCAAAGTAACCGGGGTGGATGTCCAGCTTGTTCGTATAAATTGTGCCGAGGATCACGCCCCCCCGGGAATGCCCAGGGCGCAGAGTGAATCCCTGCGGTACCTTGTACAGCGTACCGGTAAGGACGTTACCCCCGCTTTCCCATGCATTTCCGAAGATGCAATTTCCCCGTCCCACCGGCTTATCCACCCGAAAAATCAGTGCCCGTCCCCCCGGCGGTAGAATCCAGAGTTGAAGGGCGACAGAAAAACGGGGGCCCTGAAAATATTCCACCCGGATGTTGTGATTTCCCTCCGACAGCCGGATCCGTCCGCTCTTGGTCCGTGCCGGATGAGCACCATCGTTGTCCACCACGAGGCGATTGTCAATATAGAGGCGGGAACCGTCATCGGAGCGGAGCTGAAAGCGGTACTTCCCATCCTCCATTACATGGAAAGACCCGGTGTACCGAATCGCAAACCATTCAAATCGGTCGGTAATTCCCGGAAACCCCTCCCGGAAATCCCGTTTTGGAATATCCAGTTCCTCGGTGTAAATCGTACCCACCGGATTCACCCAGCGAATGCTTCTCAAGCGTTGTGTTCCTTTTGGAAGCAGGAAAATTTCACCTTTCAGTGCGTTGCTCAAAACTCTTTTGACCCCAAAAGTTCGTTTTTTTCCTGCCCATGCGGCGGGAACAGCCAGCGCGAATATCATGAGTCCAATGACCATCCCCTGCAGAACCCGTAAATACAAATTGTGTTTACTCTTCGTTCTTTTCATTCGTTGTCTCCCCTTTTGCAACTGTTCTTTCGGACAATCTTTCAATATTACAACTATTATACCATGCTCTCTCTGAAAGGGTTGAAAACTAACCCTTTCAGAGAGAGGCGTGAGTGAAAGTGCGAGTGGAAGTGTGAATGCGAGAGGAGATGGGATGTGAATGGCCAACTCTCCATCTCTTCTCGCACTTACACTTCTCCATTCGGTGCACCGAGCCGCCCAACGCCCATTTCCTATGATAATATTCAGGATGAAGGATGAGAAATGGGGGGAGAAGATGTTCAAGTGTAATACTCGAATCCAGGTTCGGTATGGAGAAACGGACCAGATGGGGGTGGCTCATCACGGGGCGATGGTGAACTGGCTGGAAGCGGCACGGGTGGATTGGTGCCGGAAAATCGGGGTGCCCTACCGTGAGGTGGAAGCCGCGGGATTCAATATGGCAGTGGCAGAGCTGAAGATCCGCTATCTGCTGCCCATCCTGTTTGATGAGGAAATCAGCATTGAAACGCTGGCCGAGAAGTTTGGATCGAGACTGGTAAGATTCCGCTACCGGGTGTTCAATTCAAGAAACGCGCTTGCTGCCGAGGGGATTACCCGCCACCTTGTGGTGGGTAACGACCTGAAGCGGGCCTCCCTGTCCCCGGAGCTGATGGCGAGATTTAAGGCGGGTATGAGCTCTGATGCTTAGGTTCGGAACAGCGGGGATTCCAAACGGTGTAAAGTCTTACGAGAAGGGGATTGAACTCCTGAAGAAACGGGGACTGGATTCCCTTGAGGTGGAATTTGTTTACGGCGTGCGGATGTCAGACAGTCGGGCTAAGGAAGTTGGACAGTTGGCCCGTGAACAGGGGATTACCCTGACCTGTCATGGCCCGTATTACATCAACCTCAATGCAGCGGAACCGGAAAAGCTGGAAGCCAGTATCCGAAGGGTGAAACGGACGATTCAGGCGGGGCGGGCAATGGGAGCGTTTTCGGTTACCTTTCATGCGGGATTTTACCTGAAACAGGCCCCGAAGCAGGTGCTGGCAGTGATCCGGGATCGGATTTCCGAGATTATGGCGGATGAAAGGAAAGCGGGAACACCGCAGGTCGCACCGGAGACAACGGGGAAGCCTTCCCAGTTCGGTTCCTTGAGCGAGCTCTTGCAGGTGGTAAAGGGTCAGGAGAATATGTCGGTGTGCATTGATTTTGCCCACCTCCATGCCCGCTCCATTGGGCGCTACAATTCTGCGAAAGAAACAGAGTTTGTGCTGGGAAAGGTTGTGCAGGCGCTGGGGAGAGAGGCGCTTTCCCACATGCACTTTCACATGGCGGGGATTGTGTACGGCCCCAAAGGGGAGAAACATCATGTGAACCTGGAGGAATCGGATCTCAATTATCCGGAGATTCTCCAGGTATTGAGAAGCTGGAATGTGGGCGGTGTGGTAACCTGTGAGAGCCCGAATCTGCAGGATGACGCCTGTCTGTTGAAAGAAACATATAGTCGGTATTGAAACATAACGAAACGGGGAAACGTATTTATGGATGTGACTGAGGAACTTCAGGTCATAGACGCGGTGCTGAAAGGTGACGTGGATCGGTATGAGGCGCTGGTAAACCGGTACCAGAAGCCGATCATCAATTTCATCTTCCGCATGGTGGGCAACTACGAGGATGCCACTGAGCTGGCGCAGGACGTGTTCATCAAGAGCTATGTTTCCCTTGCCGGTTTCAACCGTCAGTATCGATTCTCCACCTGGCTGTTCCGTATTGCCACTAACCGGGCTATTGATTTTTTGCGAAAACGGAAGGTGGCGGTAGTTTCGATGGAGGGCGATTATGAGGACTACACGCCTCAGTACAAGTCCGATGGCAGTTCGCCACTGGAAACACTGGAAGACGGTCGGCTCAAGACACTGTTGGGAGATGCGATCCAGCAGTTGCCGCCGGAGTACCGGGAGGTTATCGTGCTCTACCATGTAACGGAGACCAGTTACGAAGAAATAGCGGAGATTACAGGCCTGCCCCTGGGTACGGTGAAGAACCGAATCTTCCGCGCCAGAAAGATGTTGAAAAAAATCCTGGAAGGTGAAATATGAAAGAATGTAAAGGACTGAAAGACTATCTGACAGATGCCATGGATGAAGACCGGAAGATGCGCTTTGTTGCGCATCTTGCACATTGTAAGACCTGCCAGGCATCTGTGAAAGAAGACTATGCCATTTCCAAGGCGCTGTCTGCTTTCCCGAAAGTGAATGCGCCAACAAAATTTGCTGCAACTGTGATGCGGGAGCTTGTGTTGAGAAAACGGTCACGCTTTGCCTGGGGCTTGTATGGGGCGGCGGTTGTACTGGTGGCGGCTCTTGTGGGCGTAATTCTTGGCGGAAATGTAAGCGCTGTAGCTGGGCAGGCCACCGTTGTGGTTCGGTCCCTTGCTGATTTCGGCGGCTCTCTCTATACAGTTGTCCACAATATTTCCGCTATACTCTTTGGCGCTTTGCCAATGGGACGAATGGCGCCGGCTCTTGCAGGGGGAATATTTATGGCTTTGTGCTTTGTGTTTTACAAAACCGCTTTTTCCTTTTCGGCGGGAAGGAAATAAGGATGTCTCCGGCTTTTTTTAAACGCATATCCGTAACTTTTTGGATACTGCTTGTTATAGTGGCTTTTGCTGTTCCGGCCCGTGCCACTACGGTTAAGAAGTTCTATTTTTATCCGGCTCATCCGGTGATTGTGGATAAGGGAGCCACCGGTGACATGCTGATTATTGGGGGCGATGTTCAAATCAGCAGCCAATTGGCCGGGAATGTTTCTGTAATTGGCGGAGATGTTCATCTTGCCTGCGGCACCGTCACCGGCGATGTGGTGGTGGTTGGCGGAGAACTCATTGCAGATGAAACCTCCCATGTGAAAGGGACATCTGTTGTTTTCGCCAGTGTCTTGAAGCGAAATCACACTGCGCTCCTCCTGATTTCCACCCTGTTCTGGCTTCTTGCCATTGGGTTTGGCTTCTATTTCTTTCCCGAGCATATCAGGGAAAATGCCTTTGAATTTGCCGACGACTTTGTTCGGGCCATACTCCTTGGTATTTACACCGCAGCGGTTCTCGTTATCCTTTCGATTCTCTCCTTCGTGCTGATCCAGGTTGTTGTTGGAATTTTCCTGCTCATTGCGGTATTGCTCTTTGGAATTGCCCTCTATCTGTTCTCGGTACTGACCGTATTCCAGTTTCTCGGCGAGCTTGTCTGGAAGCATCTACTGAAAATCCCTATGCCGGGGCTGGTGCAGATGATCACCGGGCTGGTGATCTACGAAGCATTAGCATGGCTGGGATTCATCGGCGTGCTCAGCACCCTCATCCTTATTCTGGGTACCATGGGCGCCAGTCTCCTGTCGCGTTTTGGCACCTTCAAACCATGGTTTGGCGCGCGCCGCTACTGGGGACAAGGGTAAAACTACAGAGAAGTGGCTTGCGATTAGCGGGAAAGGGAGAGTATCCCATTTCCTTGATTTGCAAGTCACAGGTCACAAATCACAAGGCCCGTCGGAGAGCGACGGGCCTTTCCGGTGTGTTTCCAGTTGTGAAACTTACTTCTGTTTGACGTTGATGGAGATCTTTTTGGGCTTGGTTTCTTCCCGCTTGGGCAGCGCCAGTTCCAGAATACCATTCTTGAAATTGGCATTGATTTTGGTTACATCCACAGTGTTTGGCAACTGGAATGACCGGTAAAAAGAGCCGTACTGCCGTTCAATCCGGTGGTAGCTTTCCCTCTTTTCCTCATTCTCGAATTTCCGTTCTCCCTTGATGGTCAGCATATTGTTCTCGACCGTCACATCAATGTCTTTTTCCGTCATCCCCGGCAGGTCCGCCTTGATTTCAATGGCGTTTTCGGACTCGTACACATCTACCGCCGGTGCCCAGGAGCCGGTAATTTCATCGTTCATATTAAAACCGCCTATCTCTTCGAACATCCGGTTCAGTCTGTCGCTGAGTCCCATCATTTCTCTCAATGGATTGTACTTTGTAATAGCCATGTCTTTACCCTCCTTCCTCTTTTTTTACATTGACAATATAGTCCAAATTAAATAGATGTCAAGTAATCTGCAAAAAATATTTTAGATTTCTTTATGACGAGCCGTAATATCGTGAAAAATAAAAGGATTTTTGGTAAAAAAATCTAAATGAAGGCTTTCACCAGGTATAATAAAGAAAAAATACAGGAGGAAGGAATGATTTTCTTTCTAATCACCGGGGCAACAAGGGGAATCGGCCGGGCCATCGTGGTGGAGCTGGACGGACGATACGGTGAAAACGCTGCATATCTGATGATAGCCAGAAATGAAGCCGGGCTCGATACCCTGAAGGGTGAGATCAAGGGGAAAGCGCAGGTATTGGCGATAGACTTGTCGTCACCGGCCCGTTCAGGCAGAGAAGTGGGTGAAATGCTTTTAAAAACCGATATTGCGGGGTATGAAAAATTCGTACTTATCAACAATGCCGGTGTACTGTCGCCGGTGGGGAAGACCGGCACCCTGGAAAGCAATGAAATTGAAACCAATATTCAGGTCAATCTGACTGCACCGCTGATACTGGCGAACGAGTTTTTGCGTTGGGCTGGTTCTTCTTTAAAACCAAAACTCATAATTAACATTTCTTCCGGTGCTGCCCGTTTCCCCATTGTCTCCTGGGGGGCGTACTGTGCCTCTAAGGCAGGGCTGGATATGTTTTCCAGGGTGATGATGGAAGAAAAAAGTACGGGCCTTCAGGTCATTTCCGTAGCACCGGGCATTATTGAAACCGACATGCAGCGAAGTATCCGTGATTTAAAA
>Ga0164318_10000571_pt1 | contig 28999 bp, 27 predicted proteins | sample GuaBasSedimGuay9_FD_113734 | JGI IMG/M metagenome (GOLD analysis project Ga0164318, IMG submission 113734) | Subseafloor sediment microbial communities from Guaymas Basin, Gulf of California, Mexico - Guay9, Core 4571-4, 0-3 cm | ecosystem: Environmental > Aquatic > Marine > Hydrothermal vents...
AGTTATAAGTGTTGAACGACGTGACCGTTTTTCAATCTTTGCAATCAGGCTAAACTCAATATCAAACTCAATATCATGATATTCTCCGTCAAGGATCTCCCATGTGTATTCCTCATCGTTATCCCACCGGATATCTCCCGTGAAGCTCTCCCCTTCTTCTGTGAAAACTGTTCCATGCAATCTTTGCCCACCATCAAATTCATCATAGCCTACCTGGCGTGACGCTTCCGTAAAGTCAAGCCGGTCAAATTCGTCCCAATCAACTATGACTTGCCCAAACCCTGGATCAGAGATAGTAATCCCGCGGTTGTCGTCATCCACGTCATTTGATCCCTTCAAGATCATCTCATCACCATTAGTAAGAGTAATTGTCGCTCCGCTGGAGGAGTAGCGCTCTATAGAAGCAATCTTACCAAATTTTATTTTTCTATCCCTGTTACGGTCCTCACCATCTAAGATATCCTTAGTAAATAGTTCATCCACATCCCAGCAAACATAACCGGTGTACTTGTCGCCCCGACGAGTTGTAAGAGTACCATAAAGACGTGTGCCCAGATTGGATTCCATCCCTGATCCAGCCGGCATAAAATCAATCGATTCCAAATCATCCCAGACCAGTTCAATCTCCCCCTCATTTTTATCTTCTATAAGAATCTCGCGAATACTCGAACCGATATCAGTCGACCCGTTTTCAAGCTCGATTTCTTTACCAGATTTCAAAACTAGCAACACCTTGTCGTCGTCTATTACTTCAAGAGTCCTGATATGGCCAAATCGTATGCCCGACTGGGCGCTCGACGACCAACTCCAAGAAGTATTGGATCCTTCTCCTATCTTGATACCAAATATTTCGATAGATGTCTCTCTGTTACGGTGTCGCCTGCGCTTTGATTTCCTCTGTGTAGACTTAGGTATATCTTTGCTGCCGTCGAGTACATCTACCCAGTTGGCCTCATTTTTATCCCAGCGAATCAAGCCCTCATAGACGTCCCCATCAATGGTTGCGATCTTTCCATATATGCGGCCATCTCTTTCTCCTGCCAGTATACTTCCTCCCAAAGCAAATACTATTACTATCAGAAAAGCAGTCATCCTGGGCATAACAATATTCCTCCGTAAGTCGTTTTTACGTTTTCTTTCTATCAGGATATACGAGGACTATTTGATAAGGGTTCATTAATAGAAGATTTTTTCAGCGTGAAACTCGAAACTAAGGATAACTTATTGAATGCTAACCCCTTAGCGCACCAATGCCATTTTACCAACTTTCGAGAAACCATTCCCTATAAGCCGATAGAAATAGATACCCGAGGGCGCCTCGCGAGTCCCATCGATAATTCCATCCCAGCCAACAACATGGCTACCTGCGGAATAGATGCCATCTGCAAGAACATCAACCCGTCGACCTAAGATATTGTATACCTCCAGGCAAACTTGCGTTCGGCACGGCAAATCAAAGCAAATAGTCGTGCCGGCATTGAATGGATTTGGATAGTTTTGCTCAAGTCGAACTTGTTGTGGCAATTGAATGGGGACTAATTCATTAACAGGCGTTGACTCGCCTATTTGGATGTCACCGGCAATTGTTACGGGCGTTCTTTCCGTGCCACTGGCAGTAGTGATTCTTGGGTATAGACTGTCATTATTGAGAGTATCAATGCAGGTCGTCACATCAGCAGCAGCAGTCGTAAAGTGTACTTTGCCTAACAAATATTCGCCCACGCCCATAAACATGTCTGGGAGCATACTATTCAGTCTGACTGCAAAAGACGCATGAGCTGCATCAATCTGACAGTATTTGTCCATATATAGCGGAAGACTACCTCCAAATACGAACGAGTCCACTATAATGTTAGATGTATCATAACGATAAGGAATAAATAACTCAGACACCTGAGAATTAACTAACATAGTCATCATGACCGTTCCCTGATCAAAGGGTTCGACATTGGTCGGCTCAATCATGACGGTATCCACGAAATCTTCTATGTATTCGAGTTGCAAATTAAGTCTTGTCATAATATTGAAAGAATTACTATCAACAAAATTAACATAGGTATCCCACATTCCGGGCACCAGCCCTGCAGTGTTTATAGATAACCGAACAGTGTCATCATTACCTCCTGAATAATGATCAAGGACCAACCATAAATCCTGCGGATACGCCTGCCATTCTGTAATTCCTCCACCAGTATTTTGCAGCACTACAAATGTATCAATCTCTTCCGGCGAATTGCTCGCTATAATAATATTTTCCGGTTCTACTTTAATAAGAGGGATATCATTGCAAACACTCAATAACACCAGTACAGTGTCAGGCGAATTGGCCGCAGAGCCGGCATCAATAACCACAAGTGTAGCATAGTTTCCTGCTGTCAAACCAATGGAGTTCACCTGAAGTTCAAGAGAAGAAGGTGTTGTTCCCGATGTTTCAGATAACTCAAGCCATGAGGCTTCTTCAGAAGCCGTCCATTCAAGAAAGCCGACACTACTGTTTGTTAGCTGGATTGATTGAGTTACAGTTGTATCCACACCCTCAAGCGTAGTTACAGAAATGTTGTCTTCTGATACCTCAAGCACACCTGATTCTACTTCAAGACGTACAGCTACAATTGCACTGGAATCATGATTTAATGTATCTATAAACATTATTGTGCCTGTATAGGTGCCAAAAGCGAGAGTATCTGTGGCGATAGTAACACCTATGCTGCTCGGTGTCTCACCATAACTAGGAGAGAAACTTATCCAGCTATTGTATGAAAATACCTTGAATCCGATCTTATTATAGCCGACGTGCTCAACACTAACATACTGTACTGGTGGCACTCCCTCGCCTTGTTCCATTATAAAATCCAGAGAGGTAGGCATAACAACCAATTCGGGATCATTGTATTGCGCAATAGAGGCATAGATATCATAATTTCCGTTTCGTCTATCAACCCAGGTGACATAACGATGGGTGCCATCGATGGCGATATCTGGTTTCATTTTGGTACTGTCACCTGATGTATCAGCGACAAAATCTACTTCGCGCACAAGTCCATCGACATCAATCATCTGTCCCATAATTCGCCATGAATGTGAAGTTGAGTCAGACCATACAATTCCAACATTTCCCATCCGATCAGCCGCTATGGCAGGATATTTCTGAGATCGAGATGTAGTATCGGTGTTAAGACGCATATTGCCGGTCACCGGATTCATGCTGGTGTCAAATTTGGCACCAAAAATATCAGGATTGCTAGGGTAGGCACCATTGCGATAGTCTACCCAGACGACAGTAAAATTACCAGCGCCGTCAGTAGCGACATCGGGAAAAGTCTGTCGTTTTGTATCACTATCAGTATTAACCTTAACATTCGTTCCTAAAGCATTGCCGTCTGCATCGAAGCGTTGTACGAAGATATCGTCATTGCCAAAACGGTTATCATACCATGTAACAACAAACCACCCTGCTGCTGCGGTTGACACCCTTGGTGAGTGCTGCTGACTGGTACCAACATCATCATTGACCTTGAAGCTGCTTCCGATCAATGCTCCGTCAGGGCCAATAAGTTGACCATAAATATCCCAGTTTCCGTTAAATCTGTCCGCCCATACTACTACACCAGCTCCCCAAGCAGAGAGAGATATATCGGGATTTTCCCGACTCCAGTCCTGGTAGCCCGGTGTAACATTAACATTCTCTCCAGTCGGGACCACACTGGTATCAAGTGGCACATAAAATATATCTGGATTTGTGGGATACCCGTCAGTACGATAATCCTGCCATACCACCCCATAATGGCTCGATAGATCGACTGCCAATGCCGGTTGCGCTTGCCACTGAGGAGGTAAATCATCGTTTATTTTGATATTATCGCCAACAGGGAATCCGCTATCGTCATATCGTTGAAGGTAAACATCGTTGGCTCCCTCCCGCTTGTCTATCCAGACAATAGCAAAACTGCCATCAGGCGCCACAGCTATTCGGGGATCACTCTGTTCAGCCACTCCGCCATCAGTGTTGACTATGAAATCTATCCTGTCAGCTAATGCTGTTTCACAGAAAAACAGTAAAAATAAAACAAGGAATATTTTGGTAATAGTTCGTATTGTTCTTAATTTGACGCTATTTATCATGTGTTTTCTCCCATCATGCATTGAGCGACAAGTCCTATTGTTCAATTATTATGTCGACAGAATTGTGCAAAAACTAAACAGGTGGATGTGCTTTATTATGATTCGTATTGAAACGATTGAGATAGGAAAAACTCTGCATTTTCTGTTCACCTCCTCCCTTCCCCTGACAGGGATTTGGGACGATATCATCACATGGTATATGGGGAGATGAATTTATATTGGTTTAGAATTAACTCTCTGAATGTCTGCGTTAGTTTTATTGTTTCTGTCTTAAACGATAGATATTAAGGCCAATCTCATCCGCTTCTTTATGAGCCATTGCTTCCGCGTCATTATTGAAGCGTTCCTGATCGTGTTCCTTGAGCTTCTCATAAACTTTTTTCTCTCTTGAAGCTTCAAGGAGCTTCTTGCGTTTCTTTCTTTCATTAGTTTGCAGGGCAGACATCAATTCACGACCGGCGAGATTGTCTCGCCGTAGTTTTAGCAAATATCTTGAGTACACTAATAACTCCGCAACTGAGACGTTGTTAGTTTGTTTCTGCCGCTTAGCTTCAAGGGTATTTTCACTCTTATGCGAGATAGCTTCAAGCTCCTTTACCTGCCTTAATACTTGCTGAGTAGCTTCAGCCAATTCCTTCTGGTGTTGCTTTTCAATGTGTTCTTTGACCCTAAGTAAGGTCTGCAGACGAAACTTGAACTTCTTCATCGTTCACTGCCTTGTTTTTCTCACCACCGAGGATGTCATTGAGTTGGTTCAACGATGCCTGGTGATCGGCCAATTCGGATATTCCCTGTCGGAAGCAGGCTTCAAGAGGTTCAACCTTGGAAATAGCTTCATCGATCTTGGCGTTGGATCCTTTGGCGTAGGCTCCAATATTAATTAGGTCTTCATTCTCTCTATAGATTGATAGGAGTTCACGCACCTGTCCAGCCTTGGATAATTCATCTTCAGTACAGACTTCCTTCATAAGGCGACTGATAGAGTCAAGAACATCTACTGCCGGATACTGATTTCGAGCTGCTAATCGTCGTGACAAAGCGACATGACCGTCAAGGATGGATCGCACAGCATCCGAAATCGGCTCATTGAAATCGTCGCCTTCAACGAGAACAGTGTACAAACCGGTGATTGAACCCTTTTTCGTTTGACCCGCTCTCTCCAGAATCCTTGGCAACAAAGCGAACACTGAGGGGGTATATCCTTTGGTGGTTGGCGGTTCACCGATAGCGATACCGATCTCTCGTTGTGCCATTGCGATTCTGGTCAAAGAGTCCATCATCAACAACACATCCTTACCCTGATCACGGAAAAACTCAGCAATGGTTGTAGCTACAAGTGCTCCTTTAATCCTGATCAGGGAAGGTTGATCGGAGGTAACTGCTACAACAACAGTTTTAGCCATCCCTTCCGGCCCAAGATCAGATTCGATAAATTCGCGAACTTCTCTCCCTCGTTCACCGACCAGAGCAACCACGTTGACATCGGCTGATGTTCCGCGAGCCATCATACCTAACATAATCGACTTTCCTACACCCGAACCTGCAAAAATACCCATCCTTTGACCTTTGCCTACAGCGCAAGTAAGGTCAACAACCTTGATTCCGGTTCGTAAGGGTTTTTTGATGCGCTGTCGCTCAAGAGCTGGAATCGGGTCAACATTAATTGATCGGAAGCTGCGAGTTATCAATGGTCCATTACTATCGATTGGTTGACCCAATCCTCCAAGTACACGCCCCACGAGTTCCGGTCCGACAGGTATTCGGAGTTGCTCGGAAGTTGACGTAACTATGGCTCCAGGCGTAATCCCCTGGATTGATCCCAAAGGCATCAGCAGGATACGATCATCGCGAAAACCAACTACTTCCGCCTTGATTTTTGAACCATCATCCCGGTTCTCAATATTACACAGACGACCGATGGATACAGCCGGACCAGCTGCTTCGATTACCAGCCCTACAACCTGCGTTACTTTGCCATAGTGAGTAATTGTCCTGGCATTAGTAATACGATCGGCATAAACATCATAAGGCAGGTAGCTCACTTATCCTCCCCATTGGACAGAAGGGTTCCTTCGAGAACTTCAAACTGTGATTCGAGTCGGGCATCAATATCACCATTGGGAGTTTCAATGAAGCAACCTCCATGACGAACACGCGGATCAGAGGAAATCGTGATTTCCTTAATAGCGGCTGCCCCTTTAAGGAAACTGTCAATATTTTGCTCCACAATAGGCAGATGGTCTGGATGAACTCGAATCTTAATTCGTGAACGGTCTATAAGCGTATCTATCACTCCAGAGATCATCTGGACTGTGGACTCCGGGTCAACAGTAATGGCATCAAAGGTAACTTTTTCGGCAATTTGAAGTACCAGTTCCAGAACTTTCTGTCGGGCTTCCTCTAAAAGGCTTTCTCGCTGTGTAAGGGTATCCTGAATAGCGCCGTTGAATTGCTGCAGGACTTCTTCAGCCTTAGTTAACCCTTGCTTCAATCCGGCCTCATAACCCAACTCGCGACCTTTCTCCCGAGCTTCATTGAGGGCTTGTTCATGGAGTTTCTCTATATTAAAAACCTCTTCGATAGGGATAAACTTGGCGCCATCACTATCAGTAATGATTGAGACAACTGGAAACATTTTTGCCAGTTGCTTCTCGGCCAGACTCTCCCGTTCAAAATCGAGTTGCTTTTCCCCCACAAAAACAGTTGGGGCTATTTTGGTGTAACGAATAAGCTTAGACAATGATTTCCTCTTTACCGCCACGACCAGAGATAATAATCTGACCCTCCTCTTCCAGACGGCGGACAGATTCTACAATCCTACCCTGTGCCGCCTCGACATCGGACAAACGAGTGGGACCCATGAACTCCATTTCTTCGCGGATCATTACTGCAACTCGCTCAGAAACGTTAGCGAAAACCTTCTGTTTAACTTCGTCGCTAGCTGCTTTTAGTGCAATAGCAAGGTCCTTGGTCTCGACTTCTTTCAGCAACCGCTGCATTGAGCGGTCATCCAATAAAATGAGATCATCGAAGACAAACATCATATTTTTGACCTCAGCGGCCAAATCCGGATCTTCTGCTTCGAGTGATTGCAGTATATTCTTCTCGGCCGTACTATCAATGAGATTTAGGATTTCTGCAATAGCCTTAGCACCTCCTGAAGCTGACATAGCTCCGCCCGCTGACTGATCAAAATGACTGGTCAGTGTTTGCTCAATCTCCTTAAGAATCTCTGGAGCAATTTTCTCCATAGTAGCAATTCTTAGGGATACTTCAGCTTGCAATTCCGGGGTAAGCTCCGATAAAACAGCCGCTGCATGTTGCTGATTTAGTTGTGTGAGAATCAGGGAAATGGTTTGCGGGTGTTCGTTTTGTAGAAAACTGGTTAGTTGCTTCGGATCAATGTCTTTCAGGAGAGAGAAGCCGGTTGTTACAAGTGAAGACTCCAGCCGATTCATTATCTCAAGCGCCTTGTTCCCACCAACAGCTTTCTCCAGAATCTGTTTGGCGAAATCAACACCTCCCTGCGAGATATACTGACGAGCCATAAATATCTGATAGCATTCCTCAATAACCTTTTCTTCTACATCTGGCGGTACGTCCCGTAGATTGGCGATTTCAATAGTAATGGCCTCTAAATCAGCTTCGGAAAGTCCCTTAAGTACCAAGGCTGATACTTCGGAACCAAAGGCGACCAACGCTACAGCAGCCTTTTGAAGAGGATTCATGTCTTCGTAGTTCAACATGATTTATTCTACCATCATAGTTTTAATAACTCTGGCTATTTCTTCCGGCTGGTCCTTAGCTGTTTTCTGCATTTCATCGACTAGGCGCGGTTTTCGCTCTTCCGGTACAATTCGCTGAATCTCCTCCTCAGCTTCTTCCTCCTGATGTGCTTTTGCCTTTTGCAGCACTGGAGGACCCGGCATTAACTTTGATAATGTTGCAATAAGCTTCGTGCCCTTTTTCTTAACGTATAGGAAGATAAATGCAAGGAGCAGGAAGTAACCAACTTTCCTTGCGATATCCATGTAAAAATCTCGCTGATAAACAGCATCAAGAGCCTGTCGATCCTCATCCAGGTCCCTTCTGTCAAAAGCCAGGTTAACCATCTCAATTTGATCATTACGCTGAGGATCAAAACCAACGGCATTCTTGACAATAGCAGATAGCCGATCCAATTCTTCTTGAGGTCGCGGCTGGTAAACCATTGTTGTTTCACCATTTTCATTTTCAACCGGAGAGTAAATCCCATCAACAAGCACAGCAACTGACAATCGACTTATAGAACCCACAGCTTCAACAAGATGCTCACTGGTTTTATTTAGCTCATAGTTTGTAATAGTCGTTTCACTATTATCTTCCTTTTGGCTTTCATTCGATTCCTCAACCTTATCGCTGGTTGAATTAGAAGATTTGGTACGCTCCTCACTTCGAACGGATGGAGCGTTGGGATCAAATGTTTCGGAGGTTCTCTCCAATTGCTGAAAATTAAGATCAGCGGTAAGACGAACAACGGAATTATCAGGGGACAGCACATTGTCAAGCATTGATTGTGCTTTGTGCTCCAAATATGCCTCAACCTGTTTTCTAACATCCAATTGTGATGCTGTTAAACCAGCGATAATATCATTTTTCTGACCTGATGACAACAGATTCCCGTCATAATCAACAATAGCGATATTCTCAGGTTCAAGCCCTTCCACAGACGAGGCCACAAGGTGGGAAATGCCATTAATCTGGTGTTTGGTCAGCCCACCACCCTTGAGTTTCAATAATACTGAAGCGGTGGCAGCTTTCTGATCCTGTTTGAAAAGACGTTCCTTTGGCATCACAATATGTACCCGAGCAGCTTTTACTTCTGATAACTGCATGATAGTTCGAGTGAGTTCACCTTCGAGGGCACGCCTGAAATTCAAATTCTGAAGAAAATCGGTCATCCCCAAATTATTCTCATCAAAGATGGCATAACCGATATTCCCCTGTCGCGGCAACCCTTCAGAAGCCATTGAGAGTCGCACTTTGTACACGTTGTCTGATGGTACTGCTATTGTGCGCCCACCATCACTAAGGTTGTAGGGGATGTTGTTATCAGTAAGGTATCTAACAACCTCGCTGGCTTCGCTTTCATCAAGATTGGAATAGAGTGGTGCATATCTTGTATCGTTGAGCCAACCAACCACAAGAATAGCGCCTACAATTGTACCAGCCACAACACCAAATAGCATCATGACCTGACTGGCCGTCATACGGCCAATCCATTCACCTATCAACTTGACAAACTGTTTATATCGCTCCATGCTCCATCCTATGCTGTTTCAACGACCGTCCATGGTCTCTTTATAATGACTGCCGTTAGACCGGCATGCGTATAAGCTCCGAATATGCGTTTAATAGTTTGTTACGAATTTCAAGAAGTAGGTCCATAGCCACTCCTGCTTCCTCCGCCTTAATCATAACCTGATGCAGTTCCACAGGGTCTCCTGCAAGGAACGAATCTTGAAGCTGAGCCGATTCATTCTGCAAACCGTTTACTGATTCCAACAAATTTGAGAATACTTCGGTGAAGCCTGGTTCATCCTTCAATTCAACTCCGTCTTTCGAGGGAGTAACTGTAACCTGATCCAGAATACCGGGGATAACTCGGGTTATATTAATGGGTAAGCCAGTCATAATCACACCTTGAGGTCAATAACTCGCCCTAAAGAGTCTTCCCTATTACCGGAGTCAACATCTCGATTGAAAGAGGGACCAAATCTGTCGGAATCGGCATAACGACGAAACAACATATCCAATGCACTTTTTTCCTCCGTACTGAGGAAATCAGCGTAGCTTCCCTCGGGTGCCTTGATAGCAACTTCAGAACGAGCAGTTATCTCTTTAGGAGAAATAGTCAATGAACGTTCAGGCATTCCTGCTTTCTCTGCCTGTGACGGGATATTCTTTCGCTGGTTATTTAGTTGTTGATAAGACTGAATCCCAATGGGATTGATTTTCATAGTATAAACCTCACATTTCCTATATTTCTAGGGCGTCTTTGGCCATCTGCTTCGCAGTTGATATCGCTACTGTATTGGCCTCATAGGCTCTGGAAGCGGCCATCATATCCACCATTTCGTTTACTATTTCAACATCCGGATACTTCACATACCCCTGTTCATCTGCATCAGGGTGAGTTGGATCGTGAACCAGACGGTACGATGATGCCGGGTCGACAGCTTCTTCCTGAATCACAGTAGGAGCTTCAACTTCTTGATGAAGTTTAAGAGAATGTCCCCTGATATGACATGAGTGGGTACGGTTAAGCCGTGTACCAGCCTTTTTCACCATGTGTCTGAAGCTGGTCGGTTCCTGAGTTTCGGATACAATCACTCGATGGCGACGATACGGACCACCTTCTTTGGTTCTGGTCGTTTCAACATTAGCTATGTTTTGCGCTGTTGTATTCATCCTGGCTCTCTGAACTGAAAGCCCTCGGGATGAAATGTTTATCGCGCCAAGTATTCCTCCCATATCACATCCTCTACTTACTCGTAATCGCTTTCTTTAGACCTTGGAATTTGCGCTGCAACAAGCGAGCAGCAACAGTGAATTCCAGTTCGTTTCGTGCCAGATTGGATATCTCATGATCGATATCTACTGCGTTTAATTCTCCCTCTGTTGTCTTCGCCAAAGTTACTTCTGGTGCACGTTCTTGATGCTGCCCAAGAGATATGTGTCCTGGATGAGTTACAGAACCAGCCAATTGATGTGTATCACCCGATATCCGGTTGAACTCAGCTTTGAAGTCAATGTCTTGAGCCCTATATCCGGGTGTGGAGACGTTAGCCACATTACCACTGATGAGTTTATGGCGATAAGCAGACAGATCCAGAAACGTCTCGAACTTTGGCAATCCGAACCTGGTGTATAAGAAACCTGCGAGCTTATTCGTCATATATCATACCTACTTGCTTTACCTCATCTCATGGTAAAGCAAGGGGTGTGCCATGACGTTATTCTTGGCGTATCTTGTTGTTACCCAAGATATTCCATGAATTTCCCGTCGGTTAGATTTTTTCAAAAAGAGGATTAATGGAAATCATTTCCGATTCAGAGGGAACAAATTACTGATTAGCTAAACGGTACATATCTGATGAGGGTTCTTTGACGGATAGCTCCATCGTAAGTATAACTATATCCACCCGCCGATTCATGGCGCGGTTTTCGATTGAATTATTTGGCTTAATAGGACGATACTCGCCATATCCAAGCGCAGAAATCCGATCAGGAGAAAAATTGTGTTCGTCAACGAAATACCGTACAACCTCAGTCGCACGAGCCGCCGACAGTTCCCAGTTGGAAGGAAAGCGACTGGTAGCGATATCACGATCATCGGTATGTCCTTCTATCCGAATATGATTAGGGATATTACTCACCTCATCGTAGATCAGGTCTAACACCTCTGTGGCGCCAGATTGGAGAGTGGCCGATCCTTCGGAGAAAAGAGCTCTCTCGACAATATGTACAATAAGGCCACGTTCAGTTAGCTCAGTCTGCACATCTCTGAGTTCTTTGCGTTGTTCCACCTTTTGCTCTACAATTTTTTGCAACATACGCAAATCGCCTAGTTTGAGAACACCGTGACCCTTGGTAGACACATCAGAGTTCGTCTGATGGAAAACACTCTCTCCGCCCTGTAGAATACCATGAAGAGCATTAGACATCTGTCCAAATCTCTTGGCATCTATCTGCGACATAGAATACATAACAACAAAGAAAGCCAGGAGAAGAGTTATGAGATCAGCATAAGTCAAGAGCCAACGTCCAAGATCCTCCTGATCCTCGCTTTTGTTTTTCTTATGGTTTCTGCGCACCAGCTATTCCTTGAACCGATGCGTTGGGGCAATAAAGGAAAGTAACTTGGTTCTGATATTTCGAGGATTCTCACCAGTCTGAATAGCAAGAACACCTTCAGTGATGAGTTCCAAATGTGTGAGTTCCTCTTCATGGCGCATCCGAAGTTTATCAGATAAAGGGAGAAAAAAGAGGTTTGCTAATCCTACCCCCCATAAGGTAGCAATGAAAGCTGCCGCAATATGGGTAGCCATTTTTGAAGCATCAGAAGTGCTGCCCAAAGTATGGATAAGTCCCAATACAGTACCAAGAATCCCCATCGTAGGTGCAAAGCCACCCGCTTTTTTGAAAAAGGAGATACCGCGCTTGTGACGTTCCTCAATCTGTACAATTTCCATCTCAAGAATATCGCGCAATGATTCTAAATCAGTTCCGTCAATGACCAACCTGATAGCTTTTCTAAAAAATGGGTGTTCTATTGTCTTGAGATCGCTTTCCAAACCAAGAATACCTTCACGTCGAGCCTTTTCCGCTAATTGCACCAATCTGTCGATAGTATTTGTCAATGATATAGACCGATTCCAAGTGGCTACTTTGAGATAGTGGGGAATCTGTCGTACAGTGTCAAACGAGGTTGTAATTGTAGTCGCGCCTAAAGTTCCCCCAATCACGATCATCATAGGGGCGGTCAGGAAGATAGCTTCAAGATTACCACCTTCGAGAAGATAAGAACCACCAACAGCGCCAACCGCAATCACTAATCCGAGTAGTGTGGCAAAATCCATATGTAATACAGACCACCTGTTTAAAGATCAAATTAGCTATTAAGCACTCTGTGCTATACGTTGTAAATATCGGCAGGATTTAGAAAATGTGAAGTCTGTTTAAGATTTGAGCAATCGAAAAATCTAATATGTCATTACCTTATTGTTTGCCAGTCAAACCATACTCTACCAACTTATTGCGAATTGTCCGGGCGGATACTCCCAAAGCTTCGGCTGCCCGGGTCTTATTGCCATTAAACTTCTCAAGTGTTTTTAAAATAAGATACTTCGAACCTTCTTCCAGCTTCATTGGTACTTTTAACTGTGGCACACCATCAGCCACTCGACCGAGAGCAAGATCAGCAGGAAAATCATCATCCGTAAGAATCTCCGAATCACCCGTAACTACTGCTCGTTCAATCAGATTCTCGAGTTCCCTCACGTTGCCTGGCCAATGATAAGACATCAAAAGATACATAGCAGATTTGTCTATCCCCTTTACGTTACGTCCATTCTCAGCATTAAATTTGCGAATAAAGTGGTCAGCTAACAGAGCTATATCCTCTCGTCGCTCTTCAAGAGGAGTAAGATGAATGGGAATAACATTCAGACGGTAAAAGAGATCCTCACGGAACTTGCCTTCGGATATATACTGCTTGAGATTGCGGTTTGATGTTGCGATAAGGCGGACGTTAACGGATATCGGAGTGCTTGACCCAACTCGTTCGAACTCTCTTTCCTGAATGACGCGCAAAAGTTTAGATTGCAGATTGTAAGGCATCTCGGAAATCTCATCCAGCAACAAAGTCCCTCCATCGGCCAACTCGAAACGACCCCTGTGAGTTCTCTTGGCATCAGTAAAAGCGCCCCTTTCATGACCAAACAATTCTGTTTCCACGAGGTTATCCGGAAGAGCAGCGCAGTTCAATGTAACGAAAGGTTTGTCCTTACGATCAGAGCTGTAATGGATAGCTCTCGCCACCAGTTCCTTCCCGGTACCAGAAGCGCCAGTAATCATGACTGTCGAACGTGCACATGCCACCGATCTGATCAGATCAAACACTTCCCTCATAACACATGATTTCCCAATTATATTCTGGAACTTGTGCTCTAGATCCTGACGCATAATTGCATTCTCAGAACGTAAGCTAAGGACCTCTGTTATCCGCGATAGAACATGTTCCACAGTTTGCGGAAGTACTGGTTTGATCAGGAAGTCATAAGCACCGTTCTTGATAGCTTTGACCGCAGTTTCAATAGTACCATAGGCTGTCATAATCACAACCACCGAATCCGGACTAACTTTCTTGATTCTTTTGAGTACATCAATGCCATCCATAGTATTCATTTTCAGGTCGGTCAATACAATATCATAAGTTCGTTCATTGAATGCCGCCATAGCTTCCTCGCCTGAGAAAACTGCTTTACAATCGTGACCAATACGGCATATGGTCTCTTCCATCAATTCGTTAACAAGAGGGTCATCATCAACAACCAGAACCGCGTATTTCATGCTTTGAGCTCCCAATCAAGGGTCTTTATTCTAATCGGTAGCAACAATCGGAACATCGCCCCACCGTTCGGTGTATTCTCAGCCACAATATTTCCACCATGTGCTTTCATTATTTTCCAAACTACAGCCAGTCCAAGTCCGTTTCCTTTCGTTCGCGTCGTGAAGAACGGTGCAAATATCTGCTCCAAATTTTCCTTTGGAATTCCCGGACCATTGTCTGACACCCCAATTCCCAACAAAGTTTCCTCTGATCCCAGTAAAAGTCGTTCACCACCCCGTAAGGCTGCTTCCTGTTTAGGGATAACATGAGCATCAATTTCGATGCGTCCTCCATCAGAGAAGGATTCAATGGCATTTGTGAAAAGATTGCAGAAAACTTGCTTCATCAATACCGGGTCAACACTCACAATAGCTGTTCTTTCTTTCCCTGACAAAATAGAATCGATTGAGAACTCAACTCTACGCACTGCTTTCGGGTTATTTTGTTTAAACTGACCGATTGCAGACTGAACTAAGTCACAAAGAGCAACCTCAGTTTTGTTGGTTTCCTCTAATCGGGCGTAATCCAACAGAGTGGTAATTGTGTGATTTAGTGTATCGACTCCACGCCTGATATTGTTAACAAGGCGGAGTCGAGGATCTGACTTGTCGATATCTCTGGACAGTAAAGCAGCAAAACCGGCAATTCCCGAGAGCGGATTACGCACTTCATGAGCAATGGTTGCAGCCATCTCTCCCATTGCTGCCAGGGTATTCAAACGGGTGAATTCCTGTTCCATCTTCTTTATTTTGGTCATATCCTGGAAAACTTCCACAGCTCCCGATGGTTGTCCCTCGTTATCACGCATAATAGCGGTCGAAACCGAGAGATAGAGCCGAGTTCCATCAGGCAGGTCGATCTGCCGTTCTGTAGAATCAACAGGACAAGCTCTCTCAACTGATCTAAGAGCATTTGCCTCGGCGGGTGTTCCCGGAGGCACACAATCCCGGTACAGCTTTCCAAGAACCTGTTTGGCATCTATCCCAAGAATGCGTTCTGCAGCCCGGTTGACATGCGTTATCTGACCCTCTTTATTCACCGCCACTACCCCGGCCGAGATAGTGTGCAAAATACCATTCAGGAATTCCGTTACCGTCAAATTACGCTCAGAAACTTCAGAAAGCTGGCTGTTGGCATCGGCCAGCTTTCGATTTTGCTCTGTAAACTCTTCTTCAAGTTTGATATACTTGCGCTGGAGAGCGTTAATCACCCGGGTAAAAGACGCGTAGGATTCAGTAAAACGTGAGACCTCATTGATTGCATCAGTTGGCTCAGTTGAATCAGTTGGATCCAAAAGCATGTTTTGTTTGTCATCCATAACATGTACCATACATCATTATGCAGAAAACTATAGGGCGGGATTGGTTGTATTCAACAAAAACTTGTTTAGAAATAAGAGACTATTTCTTGGGCAACATGATCAATAGGAACGATGTGATCACATATACCGGCTTCAACCGCTGCGCGAGGCATTCCATAAACAATACATGATTTCTCGTTCTCAGCAATAATGATGCTACCTTTTGACTTCATCTTTCCAAGTCCAATAACGCCATTATTGCCCATGCCGGTAAGGACCACACCCATTGAAGCACCTCGATATGAATCCGCCACAGAGTTCATGAGGACATCAACGCAAGGCTTGTACAAAGCATCTGATGGTTCGGTCGAGATAACAACTTTGGCTCGAGCACCCATTTTCTTCACTGTCATCTGCATGCCGCCAGGGGCAATTAATACCGTCCCTGCTTCTACAGGGTCGCCATCGGCAGCTTCTTTTACATGCAACGTTGATAGAGAATCGAGCCTCTCGGCCAGTGATTTTGTGAACATAGCAGGCATATGCTGAGCAATGACAACACCTGCCGAAAGATTGCGTGGTAAGCGTGGAATAACTTGCGCCAGTGCTGGCGGCCCACCGGTCGAGGATCCAATAGCTACGATACTAACAAAATGATTGCGCTTTTGTATTGCCTTAACTGGACCGGTAGGCAAACTCGTTGAGGGTGAAAGACTTCCCTTTCCAGACTGCTGATTTTTCTTCTTTAAAGTTTGAGATATCCTGAAACGTGACATCAATATGGACTTACGCCTGACAATACTCTTAATCTTTGCGATTAAATCTTCTTTGATTTTTACAACATCCAGACTGACGTAGGATGATTGTTTTGGAATAAAGTCCACAGCTCCCATGTCAAGCGCATCAAGAGTAGCTCGGGCACCATCCGTAGTCAAAGATGATACCATCATCACCGGAAGAGGATTGCTATTCATGATTTCACGCAGAGCAGTAAGACCATCCATGCGGGGCATCTCAATATCCATAGTGACTAGGTCAGGTTTGAGATTGCGAATCTTTTCGAGACCTTCTTCCCCATCACGGGCGGTACCTACTACTTTGATAGTCAGATCAGATTCCAGCATCATGGTCAGGGCTTTACGCATGAATGCGGAATCATCAACAACCACAATCTTTATTTGCTTTTCATGTGTTGTATTTTCCATGTACCGACTTCCAGTTAACTGATCTTCCTGGCAACGTTGAACAAACCAACAATATCTACAATTAGTCGTATCCGACCATCTCCGAGGATCGTAGCACCGGCAACTCCTTCGGTCGAGCCGAGATAGCTTCCCAGTGATTTTATAACCGCTTCTTCCTGACCCAGGAAACGATCGACAATAAGTCCCAACTTTTTCTCCGCTAATCCTACAACTACAATGTACGGTTTCTCTGTCATGATAAATCCACGAGGATTGGCGCTAAGGATGTCAACCAGGTTGATTATTGGTATAATGTCATCCCTTAAACGTAGAATCGGACGCTTATTGACATAAAATACTTCGGAGTGTTCGGTTTTGACCGTTTCCAAAACAGAAGACAGAGGAAGAATAAATACTTCATCGTCACACTGAACCAACAGACCCTGAATAATTGCTAGCGTAAGCGGTAATTTGATAGTAACAGATGAACCCTTGCCAACTTCCGAATCAAGCTCGATTATACCGTTGAGCTTTTCGATATTGGAGCGGACAACATCCATCCCAACCCCGCGCCCGGAAACATCGGTGACAACCTTGGCTGTTGAGAATCCTGCCCCAAAAACAAACCTGTAGATTTCCCGATCTGGCATTTTTTCAATAGATTCTCTTGTAGCCAGACCACGCTCTATAGCCTTTTCCTTGATGGCTTCAATCCCAAACCCGCGACCGTCATCAGTGACCTTAATCACAATATGGGATCCTTCCTGACAGGCATCCAGACATACAGTACCAACGGGAGTCTTGCCGGCCTTGGTACGCTCCTCTGGGGTTTCCAGACCATGATCACAGGAATTTCGGATAATATGAACTAAAGGATCGCCAATCTCTTCGATGACAGACCTATCCAACTCTGTAGTTTCACCGGTTATTTTCAACTCTATCTGTTTATGTGTTTCGCGCGAAAGATCACGTACCAATCTTGGGAAACGATTGAATACCTTGCCAACAGGCTGCATACGCATTTTCATCACAGCCATCTGCAATTCAGTTGTAATAAAATTGACTGCTGTCGCTGCTTGATTCACTGACTCGAGTTCGTATTCTCCCTCGTGGTCCCTGTTAAGTCTATTTATTGACTGCTGTAAACTGTTGCGTCCCAATACCAACTCACCCATCATATTCATGAGCGAGTCAAGCCGATCAACATCGACACGGATAGTCTGCTCACTCGACTTCTTGAGCATCTGTGGTCGAGAGGGCTTCCCGGGCAAATCAGAGTTCTGAGGAAATTTATCAGCAGTGGATTTTCCTTCAGAAGCAACAGGATTACCGGTCTCTGTGACAGGGGATTCATCCACCACATTGTCTGGTTGGCCCACGGTTACTAAAGTATCATTTGTTTGCGATACTTCAGATAAGGATACAGAGGAATCACTATCCTTGTTTTCTGCGACAGGAGATTCCTCTTTAGGCACGCTTTCCTGACCTTCAATTGTAGCATCCAAACGAGCCATAATATCTGTCAGGTCGAGTTCTTCCTGATTCCCCTGACGCACATTATCCAGAAGTACTTTAAGCAGATCAAGCGATTCGAGGAGAATATCCATTACTTCGGGAGTAACTACCATCTCAGATTTCCGCAATTTGTTAAGTATATCCTCCATGCGGTGAGTCAGGGTAGTAACCTGCTCAAATCCAAGAAAGCTGGAAGTTCCTTTGATAGTGTGTGCTGCTCTAAAAATTTCATTTAGCAAATCGAGGTCATCGGGTGAGACCTCAAGTTTGACGAGATTGTTGTCCAGAGAGGAAATTAGTTCATCCGCTTCAACCAAGAAATCCTCAATGATTTCCTTCATCTCATCCTGTTGCAGTTCCATATCGTTGGACATTTATCAACCTTTTACTTGTTATTTTCCACTCGAAAAAAGTGAATCAATATCGGACTGGCTCGCTTTTTTATCTGTGTAATCGGCGTTTGGATCATACGCGCGTTCTTTCCGTGGTGAAGCCGAAGCTGGTACTGCATCTTCCGTTTCCTGCGAACCCTGGATAACCCCAATAATTGAATGCAAACGATCCTCAATGTCTTCAAGAAGACTGGCAGCATGATTCATTTGCTGAGAAGTAATGTCCTGAAACTGGAGAGCATCCATAATAACATAGGCATCCTCGCTGTTCAAGTTGACTTTTTCAAGTAAAGTATCTATGGTAGGCACTATATTAGAAAAATCACCACTGATGGTATTATCCTTAATTTTCTTCAGCCCCTGCGACACTTCATCCTCACGTTGTGTGATTTTTTCCACCTTGTCCAACATTTGATGGGTTGCGACTTCGGTTTGTTCACTAATCTTATCAAGTTGTTCAGTGGCTTTGGGAACCCTTTCCTGGGATTCAGATAACGGATTGCTCAACTGCTTGAATTTGCCAACCACTTCGTTTATCGACAACGCCAATGTGACAATTTCTTTTTGCATATTCTTATACAGCTTTTCGCTGATGGCCATAATTACCTCCTTGATGATGTCTTCGCTAACCGTTCAAAACCTGTTGTATTTTTTCTTTGAGAGTATCCGGCGTGAACGGTTTAACAATGTAATTGTTTACTCCCGCTTTGAGCGCTTCTACAATGTCATCCTTGACCGACCGAGTAGTTACCATTAAAACCGGCAGACTCTTATATTCAGCCATACCACGGATAGTATTGACAAATGTCAGACCGTCCATCTCGGGCATATTCCAGTCAGTGATAACAAAGTTAATATTTTCGACTTTTAATTTGGCAATGGCATCCTTGCCATCGCTAGCCTCAATCACGTCAGGGTAACCTGCGCGTTTCAGAGTATTGATGATAATTCGCCGCATGGTGGGGCTGTCATCAACCGCAAGAATTTTCAGGTCTGCCATGCTACCTCCCTTTACTTATTAACCAGATGTTCATTTCAAATACTTGGATACCTCGTCCAACAGCAGTGACGGTTTGAACGGTTTGACGAGGTAAGAACTGGCTCCAATCTCCAAACCCCGATCACGATCGTCAACAGCATCTTCAGAAGAGAGTATTATGATCGGCGTATGCGCATGTTCCTGACTCTCTCTCAAGGTATGAATGAGACTGTACCCATCCAGGTTGGGCATATTGAGATCAGTGATAATCAACGCGATCTCTTCTTTAGCCCCCGATATAGTTTCGATTGCCTCCATACCATCGTTCGCAGTCAGGACATTGAAGCCCTTGTTCTTTAAAGAAAACGAAACGAACTTTACAACAGTTGGGGAATCGTCAACTACCAGGATTGTCTGTGCCATTTACCTTATCCTATACCAATAGTTTCACATCATTTTTTAACTGTCATCGGTTTGATCTTACTCAACAGATCAATCGCTTTGGAAGCTCCAGTAGTGGCGCCTTGACTGGACGCTCTCTGCGTTACATGTTTTCGCGCCCCAGCAAGGGTAGCCGACAGAGCCGGCCTGGACTTCGAGGTACCAGAATCCTCTTTCTGGTAAACCAGAGCATTCTTAAAATACACCAGTTTAAATGATTTGGAGATACCGTGCAGTGTTTCCGAATGACCTATGTAAAAATATCCCCCCGGTCTCAGGCTGTTGTAATAACCTCGGACAATCTGCTTCTTCACTTCATCTGAGAAATATATCATTACGTTCCGACAGAAAATAACATCACAGTTAGAATTGAGCGAAATCATTCGCGGCTGGTTGAGGTTGATGAAGGAGAACTTCACCATTGCCTTAATCTCTGGTTTCACTATATATTTATCACCAGATTTTGTGAAATACTTCGTTAAGTAGGTAGGCACTATGTTACGCAGAGTAATTCCGCTGTATTCTCCTTTACGAGCTTTTTGAAGTACTTCTTCGGAGATATCGTTGGCCACGATTTCCGATTTCCATCCTGGTAAGGTGGCTAGTTTTTCCTGTACTATCATGGCAAGTGTATATGGCTCTTCTCCGGTAGAACACCCTGCTGACCAGATTTTAATCGTCTTGGCGCCACCTTCTTTTTGTTTTTTATCAATAATCAGAGGTAAAACTTCTTTGGAAAAAGACTGCAACTGTGGCTCGTTGCGAAAGAAACTAGTCTCATTAGTGGTCATAAGATCCATCAAATGGTGAAATTCCTTCATTGAAGTGTCATACTTAACGTGGTAGAGATAATCCTTATACGTTTTGATGGACAGTTCACTTACCCTTTTGCTTAAGCGGTTTTTCACCAAGTACATCTTGTTTTCGGCGAAAAAGATACCGCTCTTTTCGTGAATGTAGTCGCGAATCATTAAAAAATCATCACGATTCATATCAAGATCTTGGGTTTTGTTTTCTAGCATCGTTGGTCCTTGTTTACCTGATCCTCAAATCAAGAGATCAATCGCCCAATCGTCATAATCTATCTTCTGTTCTCTCTCCGATTTCCAGTTGTGCTTTAATTGTTTTGTATAATCGATTGATATTAAAAGGTTTGGTGATATAGTCAGTCACCCTGCAGCGCAGTGCTTCCACTGCTGTATCAACCGATGGATAGGCTGTCATAATGACGACCGGTATGTCTGGGAATGAAGAACGCATCTCGGAAGTTAGCACCAACCCATCCATATCCGGCATCCGAAGGTCGGTCAACACAAGATCAATCTTCTGTTTTTCAAGGATATCCAGAGCTTTCTGACCATTCTCCGCGATAGATGTCTTCCATCCCTGCCCCATGAAGAAATCATAGAGTAGATCACGTATCAACAATTCATCATCAACTATCAAGATTGATTTTTCAGCCATTAATGAGCTCCTTCTAATAAAGAAACCGCTTCCTGCACGGCCTGGACAAGATCTTCATTTTTCTCCTGTCCAAGTTTGCGAATATCCGAAAGAGCCTCGTGACAACCGAGTTGCGCCAAAGCCTTTGTAGCAGCGATTTTAATAACATCCTGATCATCGTTCAGATACGGACGAAGATACTCACCAAACTGCTCACAGCCAGTCTCGGCTATAGCATTTATGGTGTGATACCGCACCCATATATCGCCATCATCCAACAAGAAACGGATATCCGCAACAGCAGCTTCCCCTTTTATAGACATTAAAGCAGACACCGCAGCTTTGCGCACACCGCTATTCTCATCATTGAGTGATACCAGCAAAAGATCAGGGTTCACGTCCTGATTGATTTTAGATAGAGAATTAAGAGCCGATTTCCGTATTGTCGCTTCAGGGTGATTGACAGCCTTTTGGAGCGGTTCCACTACCTCGGTCTCGCCAATCATCCCGAGAGCCGTAACAGCCAGCCGCTGTCTTTCTGTACTCTCGTGGTACAGATCGGCAGTGAGCCTAGCCGTAACTTGGGTACCGCCCACAATTATAAGAGCACCCAGAGCAGCCTCCCGTACGTCCGGATATGGATCATCCAAACCAGTAAAGATAAAATCTGCATTTTGTTCTGAACACAACCAACCAAGCGACCGGAAAGCTGCTGAGCGAACATGCCCCACTTCATCCTGAGCCAGCTTATGCAACGTTGGTATAATTTCATCATTGCCGGACATACCCAAAATCCATGCTATCTTTGCCCGTACTTCAGGATCCTCATCGAAAGCAAATTCTACAAGCTTCAGAGCAATATCCTCATCAATATTCTTTTGCAGGATATTAATAATAATTATTTTCGCCTTGGGCGATGCCTGGGGGAATTTCTGCAGCATAATATCTAAAGCTGAAGCTTCCATCTGACTTAGGGCATCAATGAAACGTTCCGAATCCTCCTCATCCACCGAGTCCAGAACGTCCAGCACGGACTCTACAACGTTATTCCCATACCAATGGGACAAACTACTAAGAGTGAAGTCGGTTATTATCTTGTCTTTGCGTTTAATACCATCAAAGAGATAGTCAACGAAGCGATCAAGCGGCAAATCTTGGTTCAGTTTTCTGCCATTTGCCTCGCTAATCGTAATTATCGCCATCAATGATACTTCGGCAATTGTTGTATCCTCATGATCAAGTAGAGGGATCAACCGCTCGATTGAATCCATCACACCAGTATGCCCGATAGCTTCAATCACAGCGTACTGTATCATAGGATCATCAGCTTCCAGGAAGTTGTACAACTGTTCCAGTGTGTCCGGATCACCGATTTTCCCTAAAGCCTCAATTGCCTGAAGGCGAGCATCTTCAATCTGTTCAAACGCTTTTACCAGATCAGGGATGGCTTCCGGTGAACCGATCTCACCAAGTGCCTCAGCAGCAGATACGGCAACGTTGATGTTATTATCCCACAATCTTTCGCAGAGAGGACCGACAGCAGATTCGTCCTTTATCAAACCAAGTATATCAACAATGAATTTTCTAATGTCGTAATCATCATCAACAAGGTTATCCACGAGCGGCTGAACAGATGTTTTGCCAATTTTTACGAGGATCTCAGACGCCAGATTGCGAGTTCCGATATCCTCATGTCCCAGAAAACGTATCAGAAGCTGGGCTCCGATAGCGCTTTTCATCTGAGCAAGAATATCAGCAGCGAGCTCGCGTATCCCTAAATCTGGATCTTCGAGCGCAGTAACCAGGCCGGCTACAGCTTCATCCTGATCACAGGCACCAAGATTTTTTACTGCCTCTTCGCGTTCGAAGAAATCCGGCGATTGTAACTGTGCCAGCAACTCCCCGATTCTCTCGATTCCATCAGTCATGAATCATACTCCCCACATGGGTATTTAAAACCCTGCTCAGCTGGTTGAAACTGTATTATAGGAGTTCAGAGCTTCTTCTTCAATGGCATAAATTTCAAAGATATGCGATAATTGGGTAATATCAAAAATCTCCTGCACATAACTGGCCAGATTGGATAAAGTTAAACGACCCTTTTTCAACCGCACTACCTTCATAATAGAAACAAGGGATCCCAAACCAGAACTGTTGATGAATTCAACGCCACTGAGATTGAGATGTATTGAATACTTCTCTTGCTCGAAAAATCCCTTGATTTGCTCTTTCAGTGCAGTTCCGCTTGCAAGGTCCAATCTCCCATCAAGATTGATGATAACGACCCCGCCTTCTTCTTTGGCATTAGTTCCCATAATATCCTCCATATATGCTTATTTAAGTATCTTTGATTCGTAGTATTTCTTTCGGTCAAATTGGATAGAAACTTTAAGACCTCCCGATTTTGATCCTGAAAAGATTAAGCTGGTTGCGTAATGTCTCATGATAGCTATACCCCGACCATTTTCTGAAAAAGGGTCTGGAACCGGCCGATCGCCACTAAGATCAATATGCCTTTCACCCTGATCAATAACACTTGCCTTTACTGTTAAAGGTGTAATTTCGATCTCTACTTGAATTGTCTTGCTCAATTCTCGTTTGTTACCGTGTACGAAAGCATTGACGAATGCTTCCGATACCGTCAACATGATTGCTCCGGCCAAGCTGTCCTCTATCTTGTGCTGAGCTAGAATCGACTGCAGATTATCCATCATCTGTTCTTCTGACTCAGGCACAGATTGGTATGTATGTCGATACATGGCCATAATCAGTTGACCTTTACTTGCAAAATCGTAAAATCGTCGTGTGAATCTTCAGAAGCGCCTTCGTTGAAGCGATCTACCCATTCTTTGACCTTCAGGCAGAACTCCCCGGGGTCAAGACCAATCTCTGCAGAAAACGCCTGTTCGGCACGCTCTCGGCCAAACAAATTACCATGATCATCTTCAGCCTCAGTCAATCCGTCAGTGAATAGGAAAAGACGGTCTCCTGATTTAACAGATCGACTTCCCTCCTTGAAGGGGATTCCGGAAAACTGCCCTACTATAGGCCCCCCCTCGGCAAGTTCATATATTTTACTCTCATCATCACACCAGAACAACCCCGGAAGATGTCCTCCATTACAATAAGTAAGAACTCCCTGTTTAAGATCAAACTTCGCAAAGAATAAGGTAATGAACATCTCTCGTTCCTTAATAATCTCTTCTACGAGCAGTTCATTGAGCTTGGAAGCTAACTCACTAATAGAAACATTCGGGGTTTCAGTCACAATAGATTTGATAATTCCTGATGCTGCTGCCATCACCAAAGCCGCCGGTACTCCCTTGTTCGACACATCTCCCAATACAAGAATAAATTTGTTGTCATCAAGCTGATGAGTTTGATAGAAATCACCTCCGACTTCCCGGGCAGGAAAGTACATAGCCCCAATTTCACAACCGGGAATATCATCGATATTCTGGGGTAGTATTGTCTCCTGAATCTGGCGAGCAATGGACATTTCCTGCTCAATCTTTTGTCGCTTAAGTTGCTCTTCCATAAGACGCGAGTTATCAATAGCCACAGCGACAAAATTCAAGAGCATCTCAAGGCTATCTTTGTCTTCTTCCGAGTAATCTCCGCCGTTCGCCTTGTTAATCATGAGCATTATTCCATAACAGGTCTTAGCGGTCTTAATGGGAAGACATATAATTGAATCAATGGAAAGCCCTGACTCATCCCTCAAATCCAATTCATTGAGAATAACAGTCTCGTGTGTTTTGTGGCAATAGGAGGGAAGGTCCATTCCATCTCGGTACATAAGTGTTCGGACAAAGCTTTCCTTCACACCCCAAGAGACCTTCAATTGCAACTTGCCACCTTCTTCAAGCATAACAAGACCGACTTCTCCATCAGCCACCCTAATGGCCATATCCATAACTACCGAGAGGACAGCATTGATCTCATGGATAGAAGTAATCACGGCCCCCATAGTAGCCAGATCTCTCAAGTCAGCCTTCTTCGATTCCAGCTTAGTCTCAAGCTCATCCAGTGCAGTTTTTTCTGTCAGCGACATAGACATATATATCTGCTATCGTCAATAACAGAGCAGAATTAACAAATAGCTGAATAGATCGAAGGAGAAATATGATATATCAGATGACAGGGGACAACGGACTATGTGATTGAGCTATTTACGTTTGAACTTGAGCCGGAATGATACTCCCTGAAATCCATACTCAGATCGGATTTGATTAGCTATGTAACTTATGTACGTCTTCTCAATCAGTTTGGGTTGATTTATAAATATGATAAATGTCGGCGGAGCCACCTCAGATTGAGTAATGTAGTTAAACTTAATGTATTTGCCCTGACGGGCAGGTGGATGGTTGCGGGCAACAGCTTTCTGCAAAAATATATTCAGCTCGGATGTAGGGATACGCCGATGATTCTCGACATGAATGGTCTTCACTATTGACAAAACTTTACCCACGCGTTGTCCCGACAAAGCCGAGATATATATCAAGGGCAGATAGGCATACCTGGCCAGAGTGTCTTTAATAGCAAGAGTAAAGGCATCGGCAGTGTAGGAGTCTTTCTCTATCAGATCCCATTTATTCACAACCAACACGGCTGGTCGTCGACTGGAAATGACCTCTTCCAGAATTCTCTGATCCTGAGACGTAACCTTGTCAACAGCGTCTATTAAAACAATCGCAACATCGCAGTTATCAATAGCTCGACTGGTCCGCAAAGCTGTGTAGAACTCGACATTCTCCTGCACCTTGTATCGCCGTCTAAGACCGGCAGTATCTATCAGAATGTACTTCTGCCCATCGTATTCGAAACTTGTATCAACAGCATCGCGGGTAGTACCAGCAATAGGCGTGACAATGAGTCTCTCCTGACCAGTGAGTTTATTAATAAATGATGACTTCCCTACGTTAGGGCGCCCTACAACCGCTACTCTGATCGCCGTTTCCTTCGCCGAACCTTTCTCCTCCTCAGCAGGGAGTCTTGCAACAACAACATCAAGCAGATCGCCGACACCACGACCGACAGTAGCCGATACGGGCATTGCCTCCCCTAGCCCCAAAGCCATAAATTCGTATATTTCTACTTCTTCCCGGTCGGAATCAGATTTATTAGCCACCAGCACGCAGTTTCTTTTCGCTCTGGTCAAACGATTGGCGATAGCGCGATCTGCCGAGTCAATTCCGGTTTTAGCATCGACCAGAAACAGGATAAGATCGGCCTCATTCAATGCGAACTCGGTCTGATCGAATATCGAACGATCCATTTCCTCCTCAGCATTGGGAATTATCCCTCCGGTATCAACCATGCGGAAGTTTACTCCATTCCAATCACAAACAGCATAATTACGGTCGCGAGTTATTCCCGGCCGTTCATGGACCACAGCCAGAGGCCTTCGAAGAAATCGATTGAACAACGAGGACTTGCCAACATTGGGGCGTCCCACAATAGCCACTGTTGGCATGCTCATACAAATGCCTCCTTTATTGTAGCAAAGATATTATACTTTCCAACAAGCACTGGCTTGTCAATGCGATGGCAGAATTGTTCCAAGGTGAGATTATCGAGAAATAAGTCGTCGTTATTAAGGCAGTTGGGAGGGAGCACAATAGAATCAAATTGGTCGCGACAGGAACTTACTTCACGCAACAAATCCTCACCCGTCAGCAAGCCCGATACTGTAACATTGTTGCCCCAGAAACGATTTCGAACAGGGTGGATGTCAAGAGAGAGGCCCAAACGTTGCGTTACATATTCTCCCACATATTTAGAAAGAAAAGGAAATGCTGATTTGCCTGTTAAGAAAATGACGCGCTTTCGTGATTTGAGTCTATCGAGGTACCGCTTGCGGCGATTGAACATAGTAATGGCCTCTCGAGCCATACCAATTCCATTCTCAAACTGCGGCATGTCTTCATATTCACACCTCTTTGGGAATAGCTGGTTTGCTAAAACATAGAACTCGTCAGCAGGCCAAACGAAGCGTGTATCAATCTGACTTAGAAACCGCCGTTGAAACGAATGTAATTGATCCAGTATTTCATTTGCCTTCAAATGTGTATAGGGACTAATGTCAGGCAATTTGTCGCGGTACCTGGTGAGGCCGACCGGAACCATAGCCAAAGAAGCTACTCCGGGATGCAAGTTGGCCAGATCATTAATTGTGTTTTCCAAGTGTTCCCCATCGTTGACCCCGGGACAGAGAACCACCTGCGTATGCAGGGTTATACGATTATCTGTAAGAAATTTTAGACGAGGTAAAAGCGGGGCCAATTTGGAGTTGCGCAGCATTTGACGTCGCAGTTCATCATCGGTTGTGTGAACCGAGATATACAGAGGCGACAGGCGTTGCTGAACAATTCGCTCAAAATCATCATCGCTCATATTTGATAGAGTAATGAAGTTTCCATGGGTAAAAGAGAGCCGATAGTCTTCGTCCTTGACATACAAAGACTGACGCATCCCTTTTGGTTGTTGCTGTACAAAGCAAAAAATGCAATTACAGTTGCAGGTGCGGATTTTCGGTTCCTCAAAGGTTAAGCCCAGTTCGGATGCTACATAGTCATTAAAATCATATTCATACTCGCTACCGCTCTGACTGATAAAACGAATCGTTACCTGTTCCTCTGAAGTTTTGAAGCGGAAATCTATTGGGTCCATTACGGATTGATTATTCACGGCAACAACGGAGTCCCCTGATTTGACACGACCATATAAAGGTGAGGAACAATCTACATCAATAATTCGCATCTTATACAGCCATAAAAATACAGCGGACGAGGAGGTTCGAACTCCCGACGTCAAGCTTGGGAAGCTTGCATTCTACCACTGAATTACGCCCGCTATCTAATCTGTAACTTTTATGAATGTACCGGCTGGATTAACGTTTGTCAACAAGCATCCCGTCGGCCGTATTATAAATAGCCTGCTGCTATAATACTCGGAAACATCTTTCAAAAAGGTAACGCCATCCTTAGATATCTATTGCTATAAAGACTGCCAGGGTAACTGTGAAATTCGTTCTTAGACAAAAAAATACGCCATCAGGGATTCGAACAGGCTTGGCCTGACTTTGGGACCCGCTGATTAAGACCTAAAAAAACACCATCAATATGGTGGATCACCCGGCCAAATGGTGAAAAACTTCTGCATGACTCTGATTTATCTGAATGTCTCCCTTGCTTCGTCGGCACACACCTTACGTACAGCACGGATATCTCGAGATGCAGGATTCTTCCAACCTTGCAGGCACAGTACTGGTGTTTGCATCCTGATCAGTGTTGATTCCATTTCATCCAAGTCATCTCCAACGGTGCACACGCTGACTTCTAGATTATCTGACATCCACTTGGATAAACGGTCTTCCCCCTTATCATCAAATCTGTAATTGGTGACGTCGGATTTTGATTTCCCATGACCTCGTGGAATGGCGGTCAAATCAAGTTGATCTTTTAGCAG
>Ga0164318_10000572_pt1 | contig 28975 bp, 26 predicted proteins | sample GuaBasSedimGuay9_FD_113734 | JGI IMG/M metagenome (GOLD analysis project Ga0164318, IMG submission 113734) | Subseafloor sediment microbial communities from Guaymas Basin, Gulf of California, Mexico - Guay9, Core 4571-4, 0-3 cm | ecosystem: Environmental > Aquatic > Marine > Hydrothermal vents...
CTGGATATCCTGTTGCCACCCCGCAAATCGGTCCGTGATTCGGAAACCTCCTTGGCAACAAAGGATGAACAGCTGTCTAATACCCGTGAAAAATTCCGGGAAATGTTAAATAACGGTTCCATGGAAGACCGGGTTATTGAAATTACGGTTCAAAAGGGTGGGACGCCAATGATGCAAGTCTTTGGGCCTGCAGGTATGGAAGAGATGGGCCTGAACCTGACCGAGATGCTGGGCAACGCATTTCCCAAGAAGAGGAAAATTCAAAAAGTCACCGTGGCCGAAGCACGGAAAATTTTTACCCGGGAAGAGGCCGAGAAACTGGTGGATAACGACCGGGTGATCCAGGAGGCGATCCGACGGGTTGAGGAATCGGGGATTGTTTTTCTGGATGAGATTGATAAAATAGCCTCGTCCCACGGTGATACCGGTCGTGGTCCCGATGTTTCCCGGGAGGGGGTTCAGCGGGATATTTTGCCAATTGTGGAGGGCTCCAATGTCCAGACCAAATTCGGCGTGGTGAAAACGGATCATATTTTGTTTATTGCCGCCGGTGCGTTTCACATGACCAAACCGTCCGACCTGATTCCGGAACTACAGGGCCGCTTCCCGATTCGGGTGGAGATGGACAGCCTGGGACGGGATGAATTCATTCAAATTTTGCAAAATCCACGGAATGCTTTGCTGAAACAGTATCAGGCGCTGCTGGAAACGGAAAATGTCGAACTGATTGTGGAAGATGATGCCATTGAAAAGATTGCCGAACTGGCCGCCGAGGTCAATGATAAAATGGAAAACATCGGCGCACGCCGTCTGCACACGATCATGACGACTTTGCTGGAGGATATGTTGTTTCAAATTCCCGATAAAAAGATTACAAAGGTTGTCATTACACGGAAAGATGTTGAAAAACGCCTCACGGAACTGATTAAAGATCGTGATTTGAGTCGTTATATATTGTAAAAGGAGGAATACGTGAAACGAGATTTTGTCCATATTACCGATTTTTCGGCTGATGAAATCCGGGAAGTGTTCGAATTAACTGCGAAGATGAAAACCTTAGTCAAAGAGGGCAAAGAATATACTCCCCTTAAAGGGAAAAATCTGGCAATGATTTTTGCCAAACCATCGGCACGGACCCGGGTTTCCTTTGAAACCGGTATGTCCCAACTGGGCGGGCATGCTATTTACCTCAGTCCCAATGATATCGGTATCGGGAAACGTGAAGCGGTCAAAGATATCGCCCGGGTGATTTCCCGCTATGATGATATTATCATGGCCCGCCTTTTCGATCATGCGCACATGCTGGAATTGGCTGAGTATTCCACGGTTCCGGTGATTAACGGACTTACCGATCTGAATCATCCCTGCCAGATCATGGCGGATATTTTTACGGTCCTGGAACACCGTAAACATTTGAATGATTTGAAAATTGCCTTTATCGGCGACGGCAACAATGTGGCCAATTCCTGGATTAATCTGGCGGCGCGGCTGCCGATGCATTTCGTGCTGGCGTCTCCAAGCGGTTATGATCCCGATGAAGATATACTTAAAAATGCCCGGAATGTTGGTATCAGCCGGATCGATATCCTTCGTGATCCTGTTGAGGCTGTTCAGGACGCCGATGTCATCTATACCGACGTCTGGGCCAGCATGGGGCAGGAAGCCGAAGCCGCTCAGCGCCGGAAGGACTTTATGCCCTATCAGGTAAACAGAGAATTGATGAGCCATGCCAAAGAGGATGTGCTGGTCATGCACTGTCTGCCGGCCCACCGGGGCGATGAGATCACCGATGATGTGATTGACGGGCCCAATTCGATTGTCTTTGATGAGGCCGAGAATCGCATGCATGTTCAGAAGGCAATAATGGTCAAATTGCTGCAAGCTTAATCCCTTTTCAAAAAAATATTGGTGTCTTTACTTTTTTCGATTATATTATCCGAATAGGAAATATAGGTTCAACACCAATGAAAACAGAGACTTTTCCAGGTATTAATAAGGGAACCGGAATGAGTTCCGGGAAGTTATTTGAAAATCTCCCCGGAATGGTTTACCTGTGCAAGAATGATCCCGATTGGACCATGTTGATGATCAGTCAGAATTGTTCCGATGTGACCGGCTATTCGTCGGAAGATCTGATCGGAAATCGGCGCATCAGTTACGCACAGCTGATTCTTCAGGATGACCGGGATATGGTTTATGCTGAAATTCAGAAAGCCCTTCAGGATAAAACCTCATATATCATCGAATACCGAATTAAAACGGCAGCAGGAAAGATCAAATGGGTCTGGGAGCAGGGGATCGGGGTATATTCCCGCCGGGGAGAGTTGAAATATCTGGAAGGCTATATTACCGAGCTGTCGGAAGCCCAGATCATGGGAAAAGAAGAAAAGTACCGTCTCCTGGTTGAAAATATTCAGGATGGGATAGTTATCAGCCAGTTTGATAAATTTATATTTATTAATGAACGGTTTGCCCGGATGCTGGGATATACGGTTAAAGAATTGCTCATGCGGGACTATAGAGATGTCTATACCGAAAAAGGACTGCAAATTCTGAGCGAACGACACGGTCGACGGCAGCGGGGCGAAGTCGTGCCCTCGAAGTATGAGACGGTCTTTAAGCGTAAAGACGGTTCTGAAATCGACGTCGAGGCCAATGTAACAATCATTGATTATAAAGGCAACCCCGCTACATTTGCGGTTATCCGCGATATCCGGGAACGAAAGAGAGCCGAACAGGAAATTCGGAAGCAGCGGCAGTATTTTGAAGCAGTCTTTGACAGTAGTCCTGCAGCAATTGTATCACTCGATATGGACGAAAGGATCGTCAGAGCCAACGCTCAGTTTGAAAAGTTGTTTGGTTATACTCTGGATGAAATCAGAGGACACAACATCGATGATCTGATTGCGCCCAAAGAGTTACAGCAGGAAGCGCGACAGATTACCCGGAAGATACGGCAGGGCGGCATGGCGGGCACCGAGTCAAAGCGGTTGCGAAAAGACGGTACCCCGGTGGATGTCTCCATCAGCGGCGCTCCTATCAAAGTCGACGGGAAACAGATCGGTATTATCGCAATATATGTCGATATTTCCGAAATTAAAAAAGCCCATGAAGAGATTAACCGGCAGAAACAGTATTTTGAAGCCCTGGTCAACAGTGCCTCAGACGCTATTGTTTCGCTTGATCTCAATAACAAGGTGGTCAGTGTCAACCGCTGTTTTGAGAAGATGTTTGGCTATTCGCTCGAAGAGATCAAAGGTAAAAATATTGACCATTACATTATACCGGATGAAGATATAGATAGCGCCATTAATATTACGGCGTCGGTGCAGAAGGGCAGCGAAACTCATTTTGAGCGTAAGCGCAAACGCAAAGATGGCAGCCCGATAGATGTGGAGATCAGCGGTGCACCGATAGTCGTGAACGGAGAACATATCGGAGCTTTGGCGATTTACAGAGATATTACCGAACGGAAACGATTTGAAAACGCTTTGACGGTTGAACGCAATCTGATGCGGACCCTGATCGATAACCTACCCGATTCAATTTATGTTAAGGATACTGAGAGTCGGAAAACTCTTTCTAACCGGGCGAATTACAGTGATATGGGCGCCAAATCGGAGTCGGAGGTGCTTGGCAAAACCGATTTCGATTTTTATCCGCCGGACCTGGCGGCGTCCTTCGTTGCGGATGACAAGAAAGTCATTCAGACCGGTCAACCGGTAATTAACCGGGAGGAAGAAACCACCCGCTCCGACGGCAGCATCGGCTGGCAACTGACTTCGAAAATTCCGCTGCGAGACAGCAACGGAAACATAACCGGGCTTGTTGGAATCGGGCATGATATTACCGAGCGAAAGAAAGCAGAAGAAGAGCGGGAGAAAATCATTTCCGAACTGCGGGAGGCTCTGGCGAAGGTGAATACCCTGAGCGGCCTGATTCCGATTTGTGCCAATTGCAAGAAAATCAGGGACGATAAAGGATACTGGAGTGATGTAGAACTCTACATATCCAAACATTCCACAGCAGAGTTCAGCCACGGACTCTGTAACGATTGCATGAAAAAATTATATCCCGAGCAGTACAAACGTATGGTGAAGCAGGGCAAGATTAAAGATCACTGATCCTTCATCTCCTTTATATCCTCACCTGAACTTGACATTCGTTTCCGCTTGACGGATTCGATGACGGAGCGGATAATAATGACCGGCAGGGCGATATAGAGAATGGCATTAATATACTGATCGCATAGATTACTGGGCCAGGGGAAGGGTTTAAAGATGAAAAAGTCGGTGGCATATCCGATAAAAAGGATTTCCAGTATATTGCCGGTGGCGCCGATTGTCAGACTAAGGATTGCCGCATAGATAAAGCGATTGGCTCGGTCCAGATCTTCTTTGATTAGTGAATGGATTAAAGAAACAAGCAGAATGGTAACAAATACCAGACCGGCCAACGCCCAGAGAAAATGGTTGTTAATATTGCCGAAAATAAAATGATAACCGGTATTGTGGGTCCGGTAAAGATTCAGAAAGGGAAAGACCGTTTCCCGGACCTTTTCAAAGGGCAGATGGCGGTTGACTGTGGATTTGCTGAGAATATCTACTAAAAGCAAGAAAACTCCGATGATCACGGAAGTCAGAACTGTTTTGAATTTGGGCTTCATGGTTTATCCTGGGTATAAGGTTAGCGATGGGAACGGCGGTACTGGCTTAGAAAGCGGACCGGGTTTTCGTGGCTGCCCCGGATTTTCCGGAACATTTCGGTATAGATTTGATTGATTTCGGGAGATTTCTTTTCAGCTTCGGGATTCAGGATTAATCCGCGGAGAATACGGGCCCAGCCGGCGTTGAGTTCACCGCATTGAGCCTGGGCGGCGCCGAGAATAATATTACCGTTTTGGTTATCCGGATTACCGTATTTAGAGGCCTGAGAGATCAGGTTCAGAGCATAGGAATAGCGCTGTTGGCGGTAAGCGTTCCAGGCCAGGGCGGTGTAAAGGGTGTAATACGTCTGATTGCGGGCCGAATCCGAGATTGCCAAATATCGATTTTGGCGGATTCCGTGGATCAGGAAGCGGTTGGAAAGAGGTATCAGGCGTTGATCATGAAGGGACAGTATCTGATCCGAAAACTGTTTTAAGGTATCCACTTGATGATAGTCCGGTCGGATAATGACGTCCGCGTAATTTTCCAGGCTCCGATTGCGCAGACTGTCGGATTGAAAGCATGTGCTTAGATATGGAAAAACCACCAGGGCAATTCCCAGCGGATCGGGGTAAATTTCCTGATATATTTTTTTTTGATGATTCAATTGACGAATCCCGGCCGAATCGGTTGCCAGTATGTTGATCAGGAGGCTGTCCAGATAATTGCGGATTTCGGGGGAATGAACCATCAGGCGCTGTTTGAGAGTGAAAAAACACTTTTCATCGCTCTGCCCGTACTTGTTCCAGAGGGCCAGGGCGGACTCTATAGCTGGTTGCAGGCTGTCGCTTTCGGGATATTGCCGAAGGAAATCCAGTGTGGCCTGTAGCCGGCTTGAATCGGAATCGATGGTGGACAGGGCCTGAAATTGTTCGTGCTCGTGCCGGTGAGAACAGGTCGTCAGACCGGTTACGATCACCAGGATCAGAAGAAAGGAAATTTGTTTTAAAACAGGCGGGTATTGACTATTCACAAATATCGATCGGTTATTTTTTCTTGATAATCCTGCGCCAGCCGAAGCCCGGAGAGCGTATCGGCATAAAGCCGGCGTCCACTGCCCGGACATCCTGCAGAGAAATGAAAATGTTAGGATCGATCTCCCGGGCGAGAGCGATTGCCTCTTTGACTTTACTGCGGGGTACCACGCATAAGATGATATTGACTGCACCTTTGGCACCGTTGGCTTTGATTACGGTAGCGCCGTACCCGGCATCCCGCAGCGCCATGGGTAAAATATCAATGGTATTCCGGGTGATGATGCGGATAATTTGCTGGCCCAGAGCGATTTTTTCTTCGATGGTGATGCCGATGTAATTACCGCAGGCAAAACCCAGACCGTAGGCCAGGAAACAGGCGACATTGGACAGATGTTGAAACACCTGTGAAATGGCCAACAGCCAGATTGAAATCTCAATAAATCCGAGAAGGGCGGCAATCCCGCGTCTTCCTCTGGATATTAAGATAATCCGGAATGTGCCGATGGATACATCGGTAACGCGAGCCAGGAAAATTAAAAGCGGGATTGCTATCCAGCTAAGGATCCAGGGATTATCGGTTAAAAACGGCATCCGGGTATGATCCTGATTCTATTCAAAGAGTTCGATGTTACCGCCGGTGTGCAAAAAGACCACATTTTCATCGGGAGCAATTTTCCCCGATCGACAATAATCGATCAGACCGCTGGCTGCTTTTCCGGAGTAGACATGGTCCAGCAGAATCCCTTCATTCCTGGCAAATAGTTCAATGGCTTCTTCGGCGGCGTCGGTACGCTTTCCGTATCCTTTGCCAATATAGCGGTCATCTACGGTTACCAGGTCTCTGGAAATCTGAACATTGAGAAAGTTTCCGACGGACAGGGACAGATCATAGACATTTTTTTCCAGTTCTGGCTGCGGGACATCGACGCTGATACCAATTATTTTCCCGGACCAGCCGCTAATGGCCTGTCCGGCCACAAGTCCCGCCTGAGTTCCTGCTGATGACGAGGCGTGAAATACTTTATCAACTCTGAGATTCAGGCGTTCGAAATCGTCCATCAGTTCTCCCCAGCCGGCTATATAGCCCAGAGCTCCGATGGTTGTGGAACCGCCGGGTGGCAGGAAATAGACCTTTTTACCATTATATTCGAGATTCTTACGGACCTCCAGGGCTTTTTCCATGCGTTCTTCCGGATCTGTGGTTTCGATATGATGAACAGTGGCGCCGAAAAGGTGGTCCAGCAGCAGATTACCGGTGGGATTCTCAGGCTCTGAACCGTTCAGAATCAGGTGAACCGACAGACCGAATTTGGCGCCGACGGCGCTTAGAATCCGGCAGAAGTTGGATTGATTGGCGCCGATGCCGATAATCGTATCACAACCCTGAGCGATGGCATGCGGGACAAGGAAATCAAATTTACGGGTTTTGTTTCCGCCAAAGGCAAAACCGGTCAGATCGTCCCGTTTGATATAAATATTCCGTTCCAGTAGTTCCGAGAGGGTTTCCAGTTTGTAAAATGGGGTCGGCAGAACCGAAATGCTTTCACGGTCAAGGTGGGCCAGAACTTCATCTATTGCTTGCATATTAGCTCCTCAAATTAACCCTTGAAATTACGATGTTGTAACCTTTTTTAAAAGCATATCCGAATAGGATACCTTAATCAAATGCTCTTTTTTGATTTGCAGGCGATCCATCAGGCGTTGGCACTGACTCCGGAGCTCACGGTCACTGTGCCGTGGATTAGATGCGATCGCTTCTATTTCGATGAAAGTGCCGAGATTTTTTACGGTGTCGAGATGAATTTTGACATTATCCAGAAAATATATTTCCCGCTGTTTTTCGACAATGACCAGAGTATCCAGCGCGGCTGACAGAAGCCTTTCCAGCGTTTCCGGATCGGCACAGGGGTAGAGTATAACTTCGGATAATTTGGGACCTGCCTGATTCCGGCGGTGGTAGTGGATCAGTTTTTTTTCAATCTGTCCCCGCCGTAACTTCAGACGTCCCCGGGAAACCTTGAAGTAGTGATCAATCTGATAATCGGTTCCGACAAATCGGGGTTGCAGTGCCCGGAGGATTCTTCGAGCTCCGTCAAGATCGGGACAGCGGGCTTTTATTTCTCTGATTTTTACCGACATCGTGATGATAATCTAATAAAAATTATGATACTGCCCACTAACTTTTCCGAGCCTGAAGGGTTTCTCCGGAGTCCGGAACGTTCTGTTAAATTATCTTGAATTATCAACTGAAAATAGGCATATTGTAACCTATGAAGAAAGGTCGTTATAGTGCTCTGATATTAATTTTAGTGAGCAGTCTGGTTCTAAGGGCTGATCTGCCGGAGGGATTACGGTATAAGCGGCTCAAATCGGCGATCCCCACGTCCTATCGTTTTGATTTTAAACGGGCCCTTTCTTTTTTAAAGAAAGACCAGAACTACCAGGCGAAAATAATACTGGAACGCCTTGTGAAAACACACCCTGATTTTTACGTTTACTGGGCCTATGGTTATACGGAGCGGATGATGAATAATACAGCCAGTGCCCGCGCTCTGTATTTTAAAGCCTTTGAGATGAATGATTCTCTGCTGACTTTTTTGCGGGATTATGCTGATTTTGTTGAGGCAACCAGTGCGGAATGGCTTGTTGTCAGGCGGCTAACCCGGGCGCTTTACACCGCCCAGCCCGATGATTACCCTCTGATGTTTATGCTGGATAAAGCCGTAGAAACCGGTCAGCAAAGTGCGGCGCTTGATTTTCTTCGGGAACTGGCCGAAACGCACCCCGGCGACACCAGAATCGGGGTCTTTCAGGCTGTGGTCCTCAGCTACCTGGGGCGTGGGACTGAGGCGGTACAGTCGGCCCTTGAGGTGGTTGAGGATACGGAAAGCCTGTTTCAATTGCAAATGCTGGAACGAATTCTGGCGAACAACGGCTATTTTGTGGAAGCCGCCGGGGCCTGTGAAAAAATGACCGGCATCGCAAAAAAATCTGCCGTTACGTATAGCGCCTGGGGGCATCTTGAATTCATGCAGGGTCATTATGAGAATGCGGTCACCTATTATCGGAAATCCTTGAATGCGGATTATCGTCCGAGCACTCTGATTAAACTGGCCCGGATTACTCTTTTATACCTGAATGATCCGAAGCAGGCGGTTTATTATGGAAAATCGGCCCTGCAGATTGATCGTCGGGAATCCGATGCCTGTTTTATCCTGGCGGAATCCTACCGCCGGCTGGCCAGGATGGACAAAGCTCTGGACTATTCAAGCCGCCTGCTCAAGCTCATGCCGGATCATCCTCATCCCTACTATTATCACGGGAAACTGCTGTTTGAATTAAAACGCTATACCGAGGCGGTGACTTACCTGGAACAGGCTGTTGCACTAAGTCCGGAAGTGCAGCGTTACCGGCTAATTCTGGCAAAAGCCTATGCAGGAGCCGGTCAAAAGGACAGAGCCAAAGCTATTTACACGAATTTTATTAACGAACCTATCGGCAATTTATGGTCCGAAGAAGAATTACTCAAAGAAGAACCTCCAGAGCCGCGTTAATTGTTCTGATTCTGTGTGCTCAGATGCTTATTATTCTGGCGTCCTGTTCGGCTCGTCTTCCCCGGAAGCATCTTCCGGAGCCGGTTCTGCCGAATCATCCGGAAATTTTGAATTTATACTGGGAAAGCTGGCGCCTTGTTAATAATGCCCGCTATCAGGGTACCCGGTTGAACGGATTTCCTGATCAATATTTAAATATAGAAAACGGAAGTGTTATTAATCAATGGCCAACCCTCTCTTCGGCCCTTTTCGCTATGTACGGGTACCGGGATTTTCCGGTCATGCAAACGCTGGATCTGTTTTACAACAAGCAGCGTTCCGACGGGTTCATAGCCCGGACGTATATCGTCAATTCCGGTGATCCTTTGCATCTACCCACACAATTGGACCCCATGATTAATCCGCCACTGTTTGCCTGGGTTGAGTTGAAATATTTTACCCTTTCCGGTGACAGCGTCCGTCTGCGGCAGGTTTTCCCGAAATTGGAGCGTTATTTTGCCTGGATTGATCAGTTCTGCCGGGGAAAATACGAGGCGACGGATTTGTATTACACGACGGCAATTGGTTCCGGGATGCTGAATCTGCCCCGCGGTGATGTTGAGCATGGTGGCTGGACGGACTTGACGGCTCAGATGGCCCTCTTCGCCGAGCAGCTTGCCAGGATTGCCGGCATTCTGAATGTTCCGGAAAGGGAGCGATACTACCATGAGCGTTATCTGTCCATTAGTCGGGCGATTCAGTCAAAACTCTGGAATCCCGATTCCAGTTTTTATTACGATTATTCACGTGAGGGTAAGACATCCTTTCTGCGGACAATCAACGGTTTTTGGCCTTTGCTGGCTGGCATTCCCGACACCGATCAGGCCCGCCGATTGATCGGATATCTCAAAGACCCCAACGATTTTGCGCCGAAACACATGTTCCCCAGTGTCTCCGTCCGGGAAATCGATTATAATCCCCTGGGATTTTACTGGCGCGGTGGCGTATGGGGAATTTCCAATTACATGATTATTCAGAGCCTGAAGCGCTATGGTGAGACGGAGTTTGCCCGCGAAGCGGCCTGGAACCATTTGAAAAATATGGCGGAAGTATATCGGGGATTCGATCTTTCGGTGGATGCCGAATGCCCGGAACCGGAGAGCGGAATGGCTGGCAAAATATGGGAGGTTTATGCGCCCGAAAAGGTCTGTCCGGGGACCAACTGGAACGCTCAAAATCTCTGCCGGCCTGACCAGATCAGCTTTTCCGGTCACGGCCCGATCTCTATGGTCATTGAGGATATTCTGGGGTTTCAGACCGATGCTCCGGAGGACGAACTTCGGTGGCATATGACCAGGGCGGATCGGCACGGTATCCGACGCCTGGGTTTCGGTGATAATACGGTATCTGTCTGGACAGAACCTGATACGGTCCGACCGGAAGTTCTGACTTTGGCAGGATCCACGGATTCGGAGTTTAAACTGATCATTGATACTGTACAGGACAGTTTTCTGGTAAACTTTGATCCGGGACCGATTGCGGTCAGTTTTCTACCGGCGGATTATCTGCTGAGGGGCCGTTTCAGTCAACAATAAAGTTTTCTCTGATCAAACTGGCGGTTGTCAATACATCTGCGACATAGGTGCGGCTGTTATTATAACGTAACAGTGCCCGTTGCTGACGCAGTATGTCATCCGTCCAGCCTTTACGGCTCAGAAAGTTTCCAACGCTCATAATGGCGTCAGTGTAATTATATAGATCGATTTTTCCATCCCGGTCGCCATCGATGCCATACCGTAAAACATTCGAGGGCATGAACTGGGGATACCCGAAGGCGCCGGCGTAGGAACCGGGCAGTTCAAGAATATCCAGATGACTTTCGTCATGGAGTCTTAGCAAAGCGCCGAATTCGGTCCGCGCCCAGGCTGCTTTACGAATAGCCCGTTTCTGATAAAGATTGATCAGATACCTTCGTTTATCAAAACTCAGATAATGATATCGCTCGTTGATATAATTCTCAATCCGTGCCAGGGACTCCGGACTATCGGCATTTGAAAGGGAACTGAGAACATTGAAAACCGAGTATTTGCCAACTATTTTACCCAGTTTTGTTTCGACAAACAGGACTGCGACGATAGCCTCTCTGTTTACTCCGAACCGCTGTTCGGCAGTATCCAACTGGCTCTGATAATGCTGCAGAAAATCTTCAATTTCATAGGTAACGTTTTCTGTATGGAAAAATGTACTGCTGTAACTGTCCATCGCCGGTGGACTTGATAACTTAACGGCAATGTCAGGGTAATAGACCACCCGAGGGTCCCGAAAGAGCTGTTGCACTTCAGCCATATTAAAATTTTGTTCGGCGAGGTAGCTAAACAGCATGGCATAATCCCGGGACGGGACCGGCTTGGCATCCGTTTCCGGCACCATTGCGTAGTCGCGTACCCTGAATGAGAGCACAACGACCAGCAGTATAGCAACCATAAGCCCTTTTTTAGTTCGTTTCAAATAATTTATTAAGTTCTTCATGATGATTCCTTATTATCAAACACCCTAATATTACGGTGAGTTTTAGAGATTAGAGGTGAAACAAATCACATTGTTACAAAATTAGCGTAAATGTTACGAAACTTATTTTCATAATGCAACTATTTGTTTTTACGGGCAGTCCTCTTATATTTCCCGTGAGAATGATTTTGAAGTGAGATTATGGAGACTGATGTGAAACAGGAGTCAAATAACCTGCCCGGGCGGGCTTTTCGAGCGCGTTGGATATTGCCGTTGTCGGCTCCACCGATCGAAGATGGTGTTATTGTTCTGAAGGGTGACAGAATTCAGCTTATCGGCCATTTTAACCGGTTGAGGGACGATCTGCCGGAAAATCTGATTGACCTGGGAGATGCCGTGATTTTTCCGGCCTTTGTAAATGTTCATACTCACCTTGAAGATGATATTCTTGAAGAACTCCCCGGGAATGTTTTTCAATACCTGAGACAAAGCCAAGCTGCTTTAAATAATCGTAGTGCCGAAGAGCAGAAAGCACTGGTTTATCAAAATATTACCGATTGTGCCCGTACCGGAACAATTGCATTGGGTGATTTTTTCAACACAGACCATTCAACGGAAGGTTTGGAGGGAGCCCGTGTGTTTGCCCGGGTTTTTCATGAACTCAGGGGGTTTAAAAATTATGAAGCCGATTATATTATAAGACAGGTTCAGGCCCGGATGGAGCAGACCGTTTCCCAGAGGCAGCTTACCCACCATTTGGGGATGTCATCACCCTGGCAACTCTCGCCCGAACTTTTTCGGATGATCAGTATCCGGGAACGGCATGTAGCTATACACATGGCGATGACGGAGGCGGAAACCGAATTCATGCATAGCGGTAAGGGACCGGTCAAACAGTATCTGTTGTCCATCGGTGATTTTGACTATAGCTGGGAGGCTCCGAAAGTTTCACCTGTCCAGTATTTTTTCAATAACCGATTTTATGCTCGTCACAATATTCTGATTCATATGAACGAAGTATCTGAGACGGATATTGATGTCATTAAAAACAGTCCGGCCAAGGTCAATGTCTGTCTCTGCCCCCGGGCTTCGCAAACACTGCAGCTGCGTCCCACGCCGGTAAAACGGATTCTGGAAAAAGGGATTAATATTTGTATGGGTACGGAGAGTAGGGCGCTTACCGGTGATCTGGATATGCGCAAGGAGCTGCGAACTGCCGTGGATCTCTATGGTGTCAGTCCTGATACTGCGCTGAAATTTGCGACTTTGAACGGTGCTTATGCGATTGGTTTTCACAAGGAGGTGGGTAGTCTTGAGACGGGGAAAACTGCCCGCTGTCTGGTTGCCTGGGCGACCGGTGGTCCGTCGAATGATCCTTTTGAAATGATCCTTGATGATTCCCGGGAACTGGTCTGGCTTGACAATTATGACGAGCAACATACGTAAAAGAGAAAAATAATTTGGTCAACCATTGATTAGCTGTTGATAATTAATAAAATTTTTCTTATCTAATATTTGTGGTATATCCAGACGGTTTGCTGATCAGACCATTTTATCAATATTGCCGATTGTTACCTGGAGAGGCCGGCGGATTTGGAAAACCGGAATGGATCGCCATGCTGCCAGAACCTGCAATCACCTTAATAAATAATAACCCCGAGGAGTGACTATGATCAAAAGCAAAGTCGTTGAAGAATTGATTCATTTTACTCAGAATGAGTATCCGGTAACCAGCGCTTATTTTACCCTGTCCAGTAAAGTCGGCAATCACAAAACCAGTCTGGTTGAACTCAAAAAAATGATTCGTTACAAGAAGAATACGACCTATTTCAGGCAACTGAATGAAGTCGAGAAAAAATCGGTTTTAGCCGACTTCGAAAAAATTCTTAACTGGTTTGAAGAGGAACTGGATAGCTCAAAATATGTCAGCTCCATTTGCTTTTGTCAAAGCGGAACCGGTTTCTGGAAGGTTCGTAATCTGCGGATTCCACTTCAGAATGAAATAATCATTCAGCCCAAACCCTCGATTTACCAACTGTCACAATTGTTCAGTCAATACAGTCGTTATGCGGTAGTTCTGGTGGATAAAAGCAAAGCCCGCATTTTTGAGCAGTCGCTGGGTGATTTTACCGAAATCTATGCCGTAGAGGACAATGCACCCGAGACTGTCAAAGTCGGGGGTTATCGTGGACGCCAGGAGCGTCGGGTCGAACGGAATATTAAAAAAGGGGTGGCGGAACATTACAAGGAGGTTGCCAATAAGATATTTGCTCTTAATAAACGCCGGGATTTTAATTGGATTGTCCTGGGCGGCCGCCGGGAATCCGTCGGAAAGTTTCAAGGTATCCTGCATGATTACGTGGCTTCCAAAATTGCAGGAACGGTTGAAATTGAACCTCAGGCTCCCCTGAGCGAGGTCTTCAGTAAGGTTCAAAAGGCCGGTCTGAAGGCTCGCCGGAAGTATGAGACGGGACTGTTGGAAACTTTTAACAATAAAAAAACTGCCAACCAGGCCGTAGCCGGAATAGATGCGGTTTTACCGATGCTGCGGGATAATTGGGTGGATACTCTTTTATTACAGGAGAATTACCGCCGTAAAGGGGTCTTTTGCCGGCATTGTCAGTATATCGATCTGTCGACGCACGCCGAGTGTCCAAAGCATGGCGGACCGCTTGAACGAACCCATAATATAATCGAACATATGCTGCATAACGCCTTACTTCAGGGGGTTGATGTTCAATATCTGCAGCAATCGCTGGAGCAATACGGATATCTGGGCGCAATATTGCGCTTTCCTCTGACCTCCTGACCGGATTCGGTTATCCGGTTTTGCGGGTCCGTTCCGCTAGCGGCACTTGAAAGGTTGGAGATACACTTCAATTATCAATTTAAGTCATTCGGCTAACTTGCCTATTTTCATTATTTTTTCCTTGACATTATCCCGATATGAGGACTATATTTTTTCTGAATGCAACGCCATAGTGTCAATTGTAAATATTTAGACACTTTATACCCGAAGGTGTGGGATTATGAAAGTCAAAATTCTTTTTGTAGCCTTTCTTCTATTTCCTCTGATACAGGGGTGTAGTCTCTTCAGCAGCGAGGCTGTTGACGAGACGGAAACCGAGACGCTTCAAACTGCTCAGTCGACGGACACAGTGGTAGCGCCAGCTACCGGCCAGGTGGTAACCAACAGTACACTAACGCCAACCCGGCAATCCCGCTCGGTGGCAACTGCCCCTGCCCGGACGACTCCTGCTGATCAGGATTATGTGGTCAACGAGCTGACCTTTGAAGTGAAAAAATTGTCTGCCGAGCTGAAACATGTGCAAAGTCAGCTGCAAGACCTGCAGGCCAACAGCCAGATGTGGATGAATCCACTGGCCATGTATGACAAGGAAATCGTGACCGATAACGGTACATCAATCTACGGTAAAATTATCTACCAGGATGATAAAATTGTCAAAGTAGAGACCCTGATCGGTTATCTGGTGCTGGATAAATCATCAATTGTCCGGGTAATTACCAATGTTCCCGAAGAGCCGGCTCAGAAATATGTGCCTCAGGAACTGGTGAGTGAGGTCTCGCGAGGCACCAGCTATCCTCAGGTTCCCCAACCGGCCTATATCTCCAAATCCGGTGAACCGGCGCAGCTGCCGGAAAGTGCTGCCAAACTGCCCAATTGTGTACTGGTCGGCAATATCAGTGAGAAAAAAGATCGTTCCGGGAACACCATCTTTTCCGGTGAGGTTAAGAATATCGGTGCCCGGCGTGCGGATTTTGTGAAGGTTAATTTTATTTTTCGGAAAAACTGGAGCGGCGACACAAAAACCCGGACCGCTTTCGTGGAAGGTACCTATTTTACTTTCGAAGATTCCGGAATTACGACGAACAATTCACTGTTGCCGGGTGCGACCGGTAAATTTGAGCTGATCATTCCCAAGAATTTTGGCAGCTTCATCGGCTATTCCTACACAATTGAGTGGGAGCAGTATAAATAATGCATTTACCATTCACTAAGATTGCCGGTTTGTCGTTTTTACTAATGGGATTCGCTTTTTCTCAAACCGACTCGACTTTGATTGATATTTCTGAAAAAAAAGCGAAGCTGAACGAGAAGAATGTTCAGATGCTGGAATTGCAGTCCGATATCAGCAGTCATGACGAAGAGCTTCGGGCTATTCGGGATGAAATTGAAAAACTGAAAGCCTATAATCGGCGACTTCAGGATTCTTTGCTAACCAAACAGGCGGAGATTGATTCGCTGAAAGAGCAGCAGAACCAGGTGGAAAATTTTAAGATGATCGTCAATGCGTTTGACGAAGACAAAGCCCTGACCGATGAAATCCTGGAGTCAATTAAAAGCTCTGATGTGGCGCCGAAGGATACGGTGGCGACCGTTACTCTGGAGGAAACTCCGGATGATACGGAGTACCGGACACTATACAACGAAGCGCTTAATCTATATTTTGATCGGGATTATAAGTCCAGTATTGGCAAATTCAGAGAACTATTAACCCGCAGTCGGAAACATCCCCTGGCAGATAACTGCCAGTACTGGTTGGGTGAAAACTATTATTCTCAGGAAAATTATTCCCAGGCAATTGCGGAATTTCAGAAAGTTGCTCCCCTGGGTGACGGTAATAAGGCGGATGCCGCTCTGTTTAAAATCGGGATGAGCCAGCTGAAGATGGGACAGGACGCCTCCGCCCGGGAAACCTTTACCCGGCTGGAAAAACAGTTTCCCGACAGCGATTTGCTGGATAAAGCCCGGCAATATTTAACGTCCCGGGAAAAGTTTTGAAAGGATATGTTTGTAAGGTAATTTTAATGCTTTGTCTGCCCCTAATCTTAGACGCTCAGGAAAGCGATACGACGCGGGGTAAAACCGACAAAAGTTTCATGTACGATTTAGGAATCAAGATTGAGCCAGCGAGGGAGTCTGCCCCCCTTCAAGGCATTGGCGTTGCTAACCCAAGTTTGGTTCGACTACAGAGCCAAATGGACTCCCTCACCTCGGCTTTTTCAATGTATAAGCAGGATACCGACCGGCGTATTACAGAACTGGATCAAGCGCTTGATTCTGTGAAGCTGGTAAACAGGCAACTTGAAAAGCGGATTTATTTATCACCCTATGCATCGGCGGGAAATCCTCGTTTAATTTATTCAAAAAAAGAAGGAGAGCGCTTTTTTCAAAAGGGCACGGATGCCTATAACGCTCAAAATTATCCGGTTGCGGTGGATTATTTCCGGAAATGTATTGATAGTGAGGCCGGCGGTAGCCTGATCGGGGATGCCTATTTCTGGGTTGGTAACAGTTATATTCATCTCAAAGACGAATATCTGGCGCTGGAATATCTCAAACGGGTACCGGAATATCCGCTATGTAAGAATATTGACGATGCACTTTTTCTGACGGCGGTTACCTACCGGAAACTGGGTGATGCAGAGATGGCCAGATTTTTTTTAGAGAGGCTGCTCAGGCGTTTTCCCGATGGGGAGATGGCCAAACTGGCTCTATTGGAGTTAAAGCGACTGAAGTCTATGGATTGAGACCAAAACGGAGTAAGAATTAATGATAAAACGTACTTATATTCTGTTACTAATCATTCTGATACTGACGGTTTCGGCGTTGGGGCAGATAACGCGGGTCGCTTTTACCAAACCAGGATATATGATGAAAATCCCGACCAGCAGTATCTATCGGACCCCCTATATTTTCCGCACCGGGATCAGCACCGATATTTACGGATTTGCCGATACCCTGATTACGCGGGGCGTCTTTTTCGAAACCGATCTGTCCAACACGTTTAAGATTGGCGTTACGTCGATTCAGGGGTTGGGAACGAGTCCTCCGGTGGAATTTGGCCTCCATTTTCAAAAACGGCTATTCGTCTATGGCGATATCAGTTTCTCGGCCGGCATTCATGATCTCGTGTTGAAGCAGGGAGATAAAGAACTGAACATTGATACCAGGACCCTGTCGATTTTTGGGGTCATCAGTAATGAAAAACAATTTGAAAACAGCAGCATGTCTACCTATATGGGCTTTGGTACCGGTGGTTTGGCAACCGGGTTCGGGAGTGACTCGGCGACCAGTGCCGGCGTGTTTGCGGGGATTTTGCTGCATACCAATATCATGGCCGAGCGCGGCGGTGTCGAATTCATCGGTGAATTTGATGGTGGCGGAATTAACGCTGGTGTGCGGATTCCCTTTACCAAGGACTACAATCTCTCACTGGGTGTCAATAATCTGGTTAAACTGTATAATTTCGGCGCGGAGGATTTTGACCTGACTAATGTCAGTGATTATCCCAGTCTGAATATCGGCCTTGACTTTCGGATTCCACGGGTCAAGCCCGAAAGCGCCCGGAGGCGCCGGCTGGAAGGCATGGTGGACGATGAATCCCAGATGGTTCTGGATATGGAAGAACAGTTTGCGATGAAGTTGGATTCGACTCTGAAAGCTGCGGATTTTGAAATTGCCAAACTGAAAGATTCTTTGCGGGTCTTTGAGTCTGAGATCAAATATCTGACCAGTGAAGTTGCTCAGCTGCGCCAGAAAACCGCAGTTTTGGAGGATTCGGTTCGTTCGGCAAAACTGGCCAGACACGCCATGGAGCAGAACATCAACCTGGCGCTTAAGCATCTCTCCCGTTCACTACGCTATTTCTACGCCGGTGATTACCGGGAAGCGCTGCAGGAAGTCGAAGCGGCGATTGATCTGAATCCGAATCTGGCTCTGGCCTATGCCCGCCGGGGTTCGATCTATTATAAACTGGGCGATATTGACCGGGCCACCATCAACTGGAACCTGGCCCTGCGGATAGATCCCGAGTACGATGATGTTCGCAATATTTTGAGAGCCCTTAACGAAAACCGTCTCAGAAGCACAGGGTCGACTCGAAAGGAATAAGGATTAGTTTATGGATATTGCAAGTTTATTAGGTATTTTAGCCGGCATTGGTTTAATTGTTCTGGGAATTTACCAGCTCACTCCCAACTTTATGATTTTTGTCAGTATGGCCAGCTTGCTGATCGTGGCCGGCGGTTCCTTTGCGGCCACTCTGCTGAGTTTTTCACTCAGCGATGTGTTTGGCCTGCTGCGCTCCGCCTTTGCGGTCTTTAAAAAACAGAAGATCGATCTGCCGGCGGAGGTGGACGCCATCGTGGAGCTGGCGCCGATTGCCCGCAAGAGCATGCAGGAGCTGGAAAAATCATTGGTCAATGTCAGGAACTACTTCCTTCGGGACGGTTTACAGATGGTGGTGGATGGCTATAACCCGGATGAAATCCGGGAAATCCTGGAAACCCGAATCGAAAACCGGATCCTTCGTGAAAAAAGCGAGGCCAATGTGCTGCGGACCATGGGCAAATATTCCCCGGCTTTCGGAATGATCGGAACCCTGATCGGTCTGGTGGTGATGCTTTATGGGATGGCGGACATGGCCGGTGGCGGTGAAGACCCCATGGCCGTGCTGGGCGCCGGAATGGGCGCGGCGCTGATCACGACCTTTTACGGCACGATCCTGGCAAATATGTTTTTTAATCCCATGGCCGAAAAATTTGAAACCCGGATCAAAAAACAGACAACGATGCAACAGATGCTGATTGAGGGAACGTTGCTTATTCATGCACGTAAGCATCCTCTGATTGTCCGGGAAAAATTGAATTCCTATCTGAGGCCGCGGGATTGGAAGAAACCTGAGGAATAGAGCGTAAATGACTGAAAAGGCGGCTCGTAAAAAGAAAAATTTATATGCTGAAGAGGGCGGCAAAGAGGCCGAACCGTGGCTGTTGACCTACGGTGATATGATGACGCTTCTGATGACCTTCTTCGTGCTGCTGTTTTCCATGAGCACCATAGATCCGGTGAAGCTGGAACAGTTCAGTGATTCCATGGGGCAGGCTCTGGGAAAGAAAACCAAGGCCAAAAAATATTCCCTGGCGGAAATCTACAAGGATGTCGTTAAGGTTATCGAGGAAGAATCTCTTCAGGATCAGATTCAGGTGGAGACCAGTGAAAGGGGTGTCGCCATTAAAATTCCCAGCGAGATTTCCTTTGGTGTCGGTAGCGCCGATTTAGATCCCCGCATTTATCCGATTTTAAATAAGTTTGTCGATATGATGCAAAAATCAACCTACCCGATTGCCATTGAGGGGCATACCGATAATGTTCCCATGCGTTCAGCCGTGTTTCCGTCGAACTGGGAGCTTTCGGCGGCCCGGGCCGCCCAGGTGGTGCGTTATTACATCAATCAGGGAATTTCATCGGAACGGTTTCAGGCCATTGGGTATGCGGATACCCGGCCCCGGGCCCGCGGGGCTACTATTGCGGAAGCCAACGCAACTTCGGCGCAGAGAGACATGAACCGCCGGGTTGAAATTTTCTTTCTGACAATTCAATAAATTTAGGAGACATGCAATGCTCAAGAGTCGGAAATATATGAATACAATAGCGGCGCTCTGTATCATCCTGCTGATGATCTCCCAACAGGCGCTGTCTCAGGAAAATCAGATGTCCTATCTCTCCCAGAAACTGATGCTGGAAAACAGCATTCGTGAGCGGGTGGCGGATGCTCTGGATAAACTTCTTGATGATATAAAGTTTGTAGTGGATGTCGCTGTGGAACTGGAGTTTAAGGTGCCGGAGAGAACCGTTACCGAAACCCAGCCCCTTACTCGGCAGGAAACTCCGACCACTCCAGCGAAGGCGGCTTCAAATGTATTGACGGCGCAGGAATCAACAACAAAACCTGCATCAAAACAGGGCAGTGCTGATCTGGGATTACCATTGCCGGGATTTGAAACTCCTGAGGATGTAGTCCGAACCGAAGAGAAAACCACACCGGTTCTGAAAGAGGGTCCGCCGACTGAATCCGAGACATCGGAAACGTCGACAACTACCGTAACTCCGGCTCAGCAACCAGCCGGAATTGTTAGCAAGACGGTTCAGGCAGGCAGGGCTGTACCGGTTGTCAAACGGCAACAGGTCAACATCATTATGGAAGACGGTGTTACGCCTGAAATTATTGAAAATGTTCGTCAGGTTGCAGCAATTGCGTCCCACTATGACCGCACCCGGGGGGATGTGATCAGTGTAATGACTGCATCATTTAAAAAACGGGAAAAACAGGATGGCGCCGAAGCCGTTATTTTAAAGAATATTGCTGAGAAAATTGATGATCTGGAACGTCGTCAACAGCGTGCCGAACAGGAAGCCCGGATTGAAGCCCAGAAGCGGATTGAGCGTCAGGCCGTGGTGCGGGATTCACTGCGAATTCAGGAATTACGGAAGCAGATTGCCGATTTACAGAACCAGCTTCAGGCTCCCATGTTACCTGATGACCAGAGGGCTCGGACCGAAGCCATGGCCAGTGCACGGGAAACCGAATTGGCGAATCTCAAAGAGCAGCTGCGGGAAAGTAACCGGCGGCTCCAGGAACTTGAGATGGGCGCTATGGAGACGATTCCGCCGCGCTTTATTCGCTCTGATAATCTGGCGCTATACATCATTTTAGGTCTTTTTGTCATTGCTCTGTTGATATTGCTGATCCTTTTACTGGTGAATCGAAGAAATCATCAAAAACGTCAGGAACTGGAATGGGGCTATGGCACGAAAGTCCCGATGGGCCCCAGACCGCAGCCGGCAGCCCGGCCGCAACCCCAGACACCGCCGACCGCACCGCCACCTGTTCAACCCGAAGCTCCGGCTGCACCACAAGCACCGTCGGTACAGGCACCATCGGTTGATCCTGCCGCCCTGAAGGAAGAGATGAAAAGCATTAAACAATCGGTCATTTCCATGAGTGTTGGTCAGCCCGATACGGCCTCGCGGGTAATTAACGAATGGCTGGGACAGACGAAAAAAACCGAAGAGTCCGAATCGGAATTCTAAGAAGGAGTGTAATATGGTAGATTTTAAAAACCTCGACGGTTTAGATAAAGTGGCCATCCTGTTTAAAACCCTGGGTAACAACCTGGCCCTGCAACTATTTAAGGGTATGACAAAAGACCAGATTCGCAAAGTCCGGGAACGAATGAGCAGCATTAATAATATACCCTTTACAGTGAAAAAGGAGATTCTGGAGGAATTTTATTTCGGCTTTGTTTCGGAAAAATTTTCTCCACCTACCGAAGAGACAAAAAAGCCCTTTGAATTTTTACTTAATATGACCGATGAGCAGGTCGTTTATCTGATTGCTACGGAGACACCGCGCATTATGGCTCTGGCCATTGCTCAGCTGCCGGTGGATCGACAGGTGAATGTGCTTCAGGCTCTTGACCCCACCATTCAGCCCAAAGTGATGACCGAAATCGGTCATCTGGGTGATATCCCTCTGGAGGGGGTGGTCAGCATTGCCAATGAATTGAAAGAAAAATCCGCTTTTATCCCCAGGGCGTCGGAATTCAACCGGGGTGGCGGAGAAAATCTGGCCGGGATTCTCAGCCAAATGCGTCCCAGGGATGAAAAACGTTTTCTGGAACATCTGGAAAAAGAGGCTCCGGATGTGGTTCAGGAAGTTAAACGTCACTATTTCAGTTTTGAGGATTTGCCTAAACTGCCACATGATATCCTGGCGGATGTGCTGAAATCCGTAGAAGCTTCTGAGGTGGCCTACGCTCTCAAGGGACAGCCTGAAGAAATGAAAGAGTTGTTTATCAATTCGCTGCCCCAGCGAACCCAGATTATTCTGGAAGATGAAATGGAATTGCTGGAGGGTCCCCAGCCCCGCCGCAAAGTCGAAGCCGCCCAGAAGGCGATTGTGGACAAAGCCCGGGAACTGGAGAAAGAGGGTCGTTTTCGGCTGGAAGATTTTATGGAAGCCGATTTTATCGAGTAAACTTCTTGAGCATTGGATATGAGAAACGAAAATGCCCCGTTCCTTAGGGGCATTTTACTGCACAAATCAAAATAGTGAAAGAGATACAAATGCATCGGTTGATTTGCTTCGGACAGTGGGCAATTATCCTGATAATCTTGTCCTTTGGATTACATGCCCAGACCGCTGAAATTCAGGAAGCCCGGTTGCAGGAGGCCCTGAAGGCCATGAACCGAATGGAGCATGAAAAGGCGGTGGCCCTTTTTCAGGAAGTTGCCCTGAATCAGCCGTATCATCCACTGGGCTCTTTTGGTGCGCTGGCAAACCGGTGGATTGTGAATCAGGGTAAATACGGCTATCGCGCCGGAAACAGGGAACTTTTGGAAGATGTCGATGCCGTAATTATCGATTTCCGGCGTCGTTTGGTCGCAAATCCGGACGATGCGGAGCTTAAATATTACATCGGATTGTGCAACGGTTTGCGCGCCCGGGTGCTGTTGGCCGAGAAAGACTGGATTGGTGTTCTGGTCAGTGGTTACCGGATTATCCGCAATTTTAAATCCGTATTGAGAGACAATTCCAAGGATCCCGACATTGTGATTGCCTTCGGCGTGTTCAATTATTATGTCGGTTTGTCGTCGGGATTTATGAAAATCGCCTCTTGGATCATGCATCTCTCGGGCTCCAAAGAAGAGGGCTTGCAGCAAATTGAATTTGCAGCTCTTAAGGGAAATTACTGCCGTTACGAAGCCCGCAGCATTCTGGCTTATCTGAATCTTTATTTTGAATCCGATTACCCTGCCGCAAAACGCTGGCTGGATATGCTGATTGCCGAATTTCCCGAAAATCCCTATTACAACTTTCTTTATGCAGAGTATAATGTCCGTACCGGTAATCCGGATATCGACATTTACCTCCGACTGATCCGTCAGCGTCTCGACAGTCTCGATCCCTTTTTTCGGCAAGAGTATGTGCAGCGCCTGCGGCTTCTGGAGGGCAGCCAGGCTCTGCTGCAGCATGATCTGGATAAGGCAGAGGGAAAACTGCTGAGTTTTTTGGAGCATTTTGATTCAGAAATGGATTATGATCTGGCCAGCGCCTATCTGCGCTTGGGTCAGCTCTACGATCTTCGCCACGAGCGTCAAAAAGCCCGGGAGTACTATCAGAAAACCGTGAATCTTGATAATCGCAGCGCTGCGGTGCTGGAAGCAAAAAAATATCTGGATACACCGTATTTGCAGTAATAAATATGGTTTTTTATTGTTAACAAAAAATGGTCATTGTAACTTGGACGGATGAGTAGTTATAAACGTCGAATAAGCAGAATTGTTAATGTTGGAAATCTGCCGATTGGTGGCGGCGCGCCTATCAGTGTGCAGTCTATGACGACACCGCCTACTTCGGACATTGATGCCGTAATACTACAGATTCTCGAATTGGAAGCCGCCGGCTGCCAGCTCATCCGGGTAACGGTTGCCGATGAAGCTGCGGTAAAAGTCTTGCCCCGAATTAAATCTGCTATGACGGTTCCATTGGTTGCAGACATCCATTTTGATTACCGATTGGCCATTGGGGCGATTGATGCGGGCGTCGACAAAATCCGGATCAACCCCGGCAATATCGGCAGTAAAGAGCGGGTTAAGGCGGTGCTTAAAGCCGCCCGGGCCGCGCATGTTCCGATCCGGATCGGTGTGAATGCCGGTTCCCTGGAAAAGAACTTATTGCAGCAATATGGACATCCCTCGGCCGAAGCCATGGTGGCGAGTGCTGCCCGGCATATCCGCATCTGTGAGGATTTTGGTTTTGAGGATATCATTGTGGCATTGAAAGCCAGCGACGTTGATCTGATGATCGCGGCCAATCGGCTCTTCGCTCAACAGTACGACTATCCCCTGCATCTCGGTGTCACCGAGGCAGGACCGCCATGGCAGGGGACGATTAAATCCGCCATCGGGATCGGCACGCTGCTGGCGGAAGGTATCGGAGAAACAATCCGGGTTTCACTGACAGGCGATCCCGTTCAGGAAGTCCATGCCGGGTTTGAAATCCTGAAATCCCTGAATCTGATCAAAAAGGGCGTCACCATCATTTCCTGTCCAACCTGCGGACGGGCCGATGTGGATATCATTGGGATTGTCAATGAATTGGAAAAACGGGTTAAGCATATCAAAAAACCCCTGTCAGTGGCAGTGATGGGCTGTGCCGTCAACGGTCCCGGTGAGGCCCGGGAAGCGGACGTTGGAGTTGCCGGCGGGAAACATAGTTTCCTGTTATTTAAAAAGGGTGAAGTAATTGACAAGATTCCGGAATCCAAAGTCGTTGACCGACTTCTGGAGGAAATTGAAATAATCTCCGCAGCGAAGGAGGAGGAATAGCGATGAAATACATATTGACGGTTATCTTGGCGCTGATGGTCATAACTCCGATTAAGGCTCAGGAGACTGTTAGGTCTAAAGATATTGATTACACAGCCTATGGCCAGATGATTTACTGGAAAGCGCTCAACCAGGATGAGAAAAAAGTCTTTCTTCAGGCTTATTTGTACCGGACCCATGAGGTCGGTCAGGAGATGCAAGCCAACCGGAAGCTGCGTTCGGCGGTTGAAAGGTATGAAGATGATATTGCGGCGCCGGTCTATAATATCTTTCGGCAACTTGAAGACAATGATAAGATCGAACTGATAAAATGGATTGACGTATTTTATCGGCAGGAATTTAACCATGAAGAGAGTTTCGGCAAGGCGCTGCGGTATGCCTATGAAAAGCTGCAGCGGGGTTCCGAAAGTATGCATGATGTCTATAGGCGAGCCTATTCTCAATAAAGCGACTGTCAGAACGGATAATTGACAGCCCATGAAAACATCCCGATCCACACTTTCTTTCCGAATTGAATATTTTTGTTTACGGGGACTGACCGACCTCTTGCCCCGACTAAGCCATTCAGCCCGGCGGCGGCTGGCGGGAGTCATCGGAACTTTCTGGTACCGTATCTTGCTCTATCGGCGGAAAACGGTTCGCCGCAATCTGATGAATGCTTTCCCTGAGCAATCACCCGCTTGGCACAAACAGATTCAGCGGCGCTGCTTTCAGACCATTGCCCGGATATATCTCGATATTTTTGCCGGGTTTCAACTGGATAATAAAAGTTTTCAGCAGATGTTCAACCCCATTGATCTGGCACCGCTCGAAACTGCTTTGAAGGAGGGTAAAGGGGTCTTGATTCTGAGTTTTCATTTTGGCAATTGGGAACTGGCGGCCGACTGGCTGGTCCGGCAGGGTTATACACTGGCAGCGATTGCCGCCCGACTCGCCAATCCCCTGGCTGACAGGCTGATTACTGCGATCCGAACGCGCAACGGATTGCAGATTTTGCCAAAAGGTCGGCGACATACGGTTAGAACATTTCGCTTTCTTAGAAATAATCACCTGCTCTATATGATATCCGACCAGAATGCCGGCCGGAAGGGCGTCTGGGTGCGATTCTTCGGGCAGTGGGCGTCCAGCTTTCGGGGACCGGCCCTGTTTGCTTTACGAAAAAAATGCCCGGTCATACTTACCACCTGTCTGATGGACAGGAACGGCCGCTATACCATCAAATTCGATAAATTATCAACAGATACTCCGAATAGTATGAATGAAGATCAAAAAATTCAACATCTGGTTCAGTCCTATACGTCATATTTTGAGAAACTGATTCGTGAAAACCCGGAACAATATTACTGGGTACACCGACGCTGGAAAACGAAAGCGCCTGAGTATTTGAAGAAATCCGGAGATTAGCATGATGCCAAAGATTGTCAGTCTGAAGCAATGGACTTCCGCCGATCAGCAGGCTGTCTGTGATAGTTTGGCAAAGGGTCAGGTAATTGCTTATCCCACCGATACGATTTACGGTCTGGGCGTCGATGTTTTTCATGATGAAGCGGTGACAAAACTCCTGAATTTGAAAGGGCGGGACAGAAATAAGCCGGTCAGCATTCTCTATGCAAGTGTTGAAAAACTTCAGCGGGATTTTGACGATTTGTCTGATTTTCAAAGAGCGGCCGTCAGAACGCTTCTGCCGGGGAAAGTGACTCTGCTGCTGCCTCTCGCGGACCAAAACCGATTTCCCCATGTATTTTCCGTCAACGGTTTTATTGGTGTCCGGGTTGTGGATTTACCGGAACTGAACCGGCTTTTATCCGTCTATCCTCATCCTATTTCAACCACCAGCGCCAATCCGGCCGGAGCCGAACCGGCCCGGTCAGCGGCGGAAATCCGTGACTATTTTCCCGATGGAATCAGCGCTATTATCGATAACGGAATAAATTCCCAAACCCTGGGATCTGTAATTATCAGACTAAACCGGAGCGATTGGGAAATTGTACGGGAAGGCGCAATCCCGACGGGCCGGATTGATGAATTGTTAAAGCAATGCCAACGAGATTTATATGAATGAATCAATATCAAACCAATTTCAATATTTACCGTCGGTGCAACAGATTATTGAAACCCTGAGTGATCATCCGGTGAAGCCGGCTGTCATGACCGAAATAGTACGTCAGGAACTGGAAATCCTGCGCCGCGAAATCGCCGACGGGAAGCAGAGTGTCGCTTCAAAAGATGATGCCCTGGCGCTCATCCGCCCCAGGCTAAATTCAAGGATCAGGATGCTGCTCGAGACGCCGTTGAAACGCGTGGTCAACGCCACGGGCATTGTCCTGCACACCGGCTTTGGGCGGGCTCCGCTGGGTGAACACGCCCTGCAATATCTGCTGAATATGACTTCCGGCTATCTGAATCTGGAATTTGATCTGAATAGCGGTAAAAGGGGTGAACGTCTCGATTTGACCGATGAATATTTGTGCCTGCTGACCGGCTCGGAATCGTCCGCCGTCGTGAATAACAATGCCGCGGCCGTTATGCTGGTTCTGAACAGTCTGGCGAACCGCAAGGAGGTAATTGTATCAAGAGGCGAATTGATTGAAATCGGGGGCTCCTTTCGTTTGCCCGATGTGATGAAAAAGAGCGGCGCCAAAATGGTTGAAGTTGGAACCACCAACCGTACCCATCTCAAGGATTATGAAAATGCCATGACTTCCCGCACCGGGGCTGTTCTGATTGCCCATACGTCCAATTACCGGGTCATGGGATTTACACAAAAACCGGCCGAGACAGATATTATTGATTTGGCTCACAGTCGGGGAATTCCTGTTATTATGGACCTGGGCAGCGGGGCGTTATTGTCGCCGGAATCCCTGGGGCTTCCCAGGGAACCGGTAGTGTCAGAAGCGGTGTCACGGGGCTTTGATGTCGTGACATTCAGCGGTGATAAACTGCCGGGCGCCGGCCAGGCCGGACTGATTGTCGGCCGGAAGGAATTCATCCGTAAAATCCGGAAAAATCCGCTGATGCGTGTTTTGCGCTGTGACAAAATTACCCTGAGCCTGTTGGCGTTTACCCTGAGTAAATATATTACGAATAGTGAAATGCCGGATCTGCCGACCTTTCATTTTCTGACGGCGGATCGGAAACAACTGCGTTCAAAGGCCGGAGAAATTATTGATAAATTGGAGCAGAAGACCGGGAAATCACTCAATGTTGAAATCCGTGATACCGAGACAGAAGCCGGCAGCGGTTCCATGCCGACGGAAAGGATTCCCAGTGTTGCGCTTCGGGTTTCGGCAGCCGGTGTCTCGGAGGAAAGGCTGGCCCGCCTGTTTCGGCAGCAGGACCCGCCGGTGATCGGCTATCTGAAAGACCGGCAATTCTACCTGGATTTGAAAGCGGTCTCAGATAAGGAAATACCTTTTGTCGTCAATGCGTTAAACCGGGTTGCCAAAGATGTTCAAACCGGGCAAAAGTAAGGCAAATCCATGCGCCCTGTAATTATCGGGACTGCCGGACATATCGATCACGGTAAATCCAGCCTGATCCGGGCCCTGACCGGCACCGATCCCGATCGGCTTGCCGAAGAAAAAGAGCGGGGCATGACGATTGATATCGGCTTTGCCTTTTTGAATCAGGACATTGCCTTTATCGATGTTCCGGGTCATGAAAGATTCATCAAAAATATGGTGACCGGCGCCAGTACCATTGATACCGCCCTCCTGGTGGTCGCCGCCGATGACGGGATTATGCCTCAGACCCGGGAACATTTTGATATATTGAAACTGCTGGATGTCAGACACGGCCTGATTGTCATTACGAAAATTGATCTGGCCGAGGCCGACTGGGTCGACCTGGTTGAGGAGGATATCCGGGAAATGGTTCGGGGGAGTTTCCTGGATAAAGCGGCAATTTTCAGAGTTTCGGCAGCCAATGGCCGGGGCGTGGAAGCATTGAAGAAATATCTGCTGGCATTGCCCCGGGAGAATCGTCGGGATGCTGTATCAACGGCATTTTTCCGACTGCCTGTTGATCGTGTATTTAGTGTAAAAGGGTACGGTA
>Ga0164318_10000573_pt1 | contig 28973 bp, 24 predicted proteins | sample GuaBasSedimGuay9_FD_113734 | JGI IMG/M metagenome (GOLD analysis project Ga0164318, IMG submission 113734) | Subseafloor sediment microbial communities from Guaymas Basin, Gulf of California, Mexico - Guay9, Core 4571-4, 0-3 cm | ecosystem: Environmental > Aquatic > Marine > Hydrothermal vents...
ACCGGCCTTAAAGCGGTTTTTTCCAACAATAACAGGTACAGTTTTTAGTCTTTCAGCTATCATAAATGGCTCATCGCCTGCTTCATCAGGCCCCATACAAATTATACGCCCGTCACATACTACACCACCGGTCCTCTCTGCCTGGCCTTTATATCCCCTGCTAATAATTGCAACATTATACCCAAGACCTTGTAAAACCTCCGCGATATAAATCGTCATGGGTGTTTTTCCTGACCCGCCAATCGTAATATTCCCGATGGAAAAAACCGGGCAGGGAAGTCTTTTTGACTGTAAAAAACCTTTTTTGTATAAAGTCTCCCTAAATTTAACTAATCCACCGTAACCAAATGATATTGCAAGAAGAAGTGCTTTAAGGAATAAGGATCTGTTTTCTTCTTCGCCAGTCATAATTGCCTGTATTTTTCTTTTAACATTTTTTTGAGTCGCTGTCATTTCGTCTCTACGTCGGTTGGCATATGTGTAAATCAGTTCTGTTGGTAATTGCAAGTCATTCGCTCTTTATCAAAATAAGATGTGAATCATCCTCGGAGGATGTAAATTAAGACCGTTGGTAAACGCTTATCCTTGCACATTGACAAACCGTGGCTCCGAAACTTTTTTTAAATGTCAGGTGTCAAGTTTCAGGATTAAGGGGAAAACAAGGTGACTCATAGCAATTATATGGACGTGGAGAATCTTGAAGTCTATAAAAAACTGAACAAACTTCCCGACACCTGAAACCAAATAGCCATGGCAATCTCGGCAAACAACAGTCTTGATTTACACCCATCCTCGGAGTGATGGAGTAATGGAATTCGAAATGCAATTCTCATACAATTTTTTTAAAAACTTTGCGCAGTCTATCTCTGACAGCCCTAATACCTTTTTCCATATGGCTCCGCTGTGCATACTGTCTTCTTTCTTCCAGGGTCAAGGTTTCAGGCGCATACCTCATTTTCAATTTGATAATAGCAAAGTAATCATCCAAAACAAATCTCAGATAGATACGATTCAGCGGAAAAAATCTGAATTCCTTTTGGGATATGGAAGCGCTCCAGTCAACAATGTAAGGTCTGCCATCATCTCCCACCAAGACATTGGCTCCATTTTTTAAATCACTATGAGCAAGACCCACTCTGTGAAAACTGTCAACGATGTTTTTTAGATCATCAAAAAAAGTTCTTGATAACTTAATATTCTTATTATGCTTTTCCAACGGTTGGCTGGGTATTTCTTCAAGTGCCAGGGCAAGCCCATCAATAACCCCATAGCAAACCGGAACACCTATAAAACCCTGTAGTTTTTTATAAGCCTTGTGTTCACGCCATATGAGAAATCGACCGATTATGTTTCGGTAAAAGAACTTGCTGTTGCTGAAATCTTTTAAAACGACCCTTACACCGTTCTCTTCTATTGTCCAGATAACAGGTCTTGTGTTGGATGAATGCCTTAGAATTCCACAATGGTTTTCGGGCAGACTGGAGAGTTTTAGAGATTCTAAGTTTATCATTTCAGTAAAACAAGCACTCCAAAACAGAAAAAAATAACGTTTGCGGCCCAAGTCGCCATGAAAGGAGGAAGCATTTCTCCATATCCAAGTGAAAGGCAAAAACTATAAAATATCCAATAAAAAAATGCTATACAAATACCATAGAATATAATAGCAGATAGACTTTCCTTTAATTTACTTCTACTTGAAATACCTGCTCCCACCAGACACATGATTAAACTGGCAAAAGGAAATGCCAGCTTGGCATAGAGATCTACTTTATAAACAGAAGCATCATACCCTTCGTTTTCAATATTTTTAATATATGCAAGCAGTTCCAAGAAACTCATTTCCTCCGACTTTTTGATTACTCTCTTTATATCCTCGGGCAAAAAATGGAACGGTTCCTCCCGCTCTTCATAAAATGTAACACGGTAATTGTTACTTTCTTTATCAAGCTTTTGCTCAATAATTTCATAAAAAATCCATTTTCCGTTTTTGAAGACTCCCCTTTTAGCATCAACCCGCCGGGTTAACTTGAAATCATTATCAAAGAAATTAAGGGTAACCCCTAAAATAGTAGTTTTTTCAGAATTATAATATGTAATATGGCATATCACACGATTACCCTTGATCCATATATTCTTCCCTTTAGATATAATGGCAGATTTTTTCTTAACCTCCACATTCCAGATTCTGTTGGCCTTGCTTATGGTAATCGGCACAACCAACTCTGATAATAGAAAAATGAGGGTGCTTAACAATAGACCTATCATTACAACCGGCCTTAAAAGGTAGAAGATACTTACACCGCTGCTTTTTAAAGCGATGATCTCATTGTTCTTGTTCATCAGACCAAAAAAAATACTAACCGACAGAAGAATGCAAACCGGCGCTATTTGTACAATTATCAACGGTATCTTAAACTGATAAAAGCTTACAATTTTTAAAAAAGGAAGGCCTGCTTCTAAAAAATTGTCTATCCTTTGAAAAAAATCGACCGCTAAATATATACCAACCACCGTTAATAGAACAATACCAAAGTATTTAACTATCTCCTTGGTCAGATATTTTTCGATTAAGGACATCATATCAACAATTCGAAAATCCGGCCTAAAAACCTAAGCCCCTCACCGTCTGCACAAGCGGGACTTAATCCCTTTTAACAGATTCGCAATAGGACCGATCCTGAATTGACGCTCATTGGCTGTTTTAATCAGAAGATACAGTCCTAAAGCACCCATCACAATATTTGGAAACCACATTCCGATAACCGGAGGGCAGGCACCTGTTTCGCCAAAAACCAATCCTGCAGTTAACAACAAGTAATAAATCAAAAAGAAAACCATACCCAGCACCAGGCCAAATGATTTTTTTGTGTACCCGGATTGTATACCTAACGGAACCGCCAGAAGCCCGAGGGCAAAACATGCAATTGGAATTGAAAATTTCTTGTGCAACTCCATCAGTGTATTATAATATTCATTATCTCTCCGGGTACTATTGCTCAAATAATTCCACAATTCAACAAGACTCATCTCCTTTCTGTGTTTCATACCTTGTTCCAATCTCGAAGCCTCCTGTTTAATATCCAGCCGAACCTCGTAGGTCTCAAAATTAATGTAATTTGTCGATCTGTTTTTAACGTCAACTTGATATATAACGCCGTTGTAAAGCAACAAATGATAAACGTACTTGTCGGGTTCACTGAATAGTTTTCCCTTCGGTGCCACCACAGTGCTAATAATATTTTGAGTTCTTTTGTCTTCAATGAAAATATCATGAAGTTCTTTAGCGTTAGGATCTATTTTATTTACGTAAAGCACCACGTCTTCGAAACTGTCATTAAATGTTCTTTCCTTAAATCCAATTTCCAGATTGGATGAAACAACCTTGTATGTCAGTTTCTTAAAGGATAGTCTTCCCCACGGCATTGCATATATTGTCATAAAAAGCGTGAGCAAACACCCTAATAAACAAAACAACATTACGGGTGGAAGCAACTCATAAATGCTTATGCCGCTGGTTTTTAGTGCAATAATCTCATTATCTCCGGACAATCGAAGGAACGTGAGAAGAACCGCAATCATGATTGACATGGGTATTATATAAGTAAGAAAATACGGCGTAAAATAAGCAAGCATTATAAGGACAGTAAACACACCGACATTGTAATTTACAACCATGTTTACAACTTTAAGCATTTCTACCATCAGAAAGACAAAAGTAAAAAATATTAGATTGATGACAAAAGGAGAAATCATCTCTTTGAATACATATCTATATATAATGAAACTAATTTTCATAAAAGTTTCAGGGAAGCTTGTTTGCGATTATGACTCAATACCCCATCATATCAAGGAGCGGAGGTTTGCCACGGATATTTGTTTTAATTTAACCCAATCCATCAAATTATATCGAAAAAGACTTGCCGGCATGTTTTATGACGGTGAATTCTTCCGGAGCTTGTTTTGAACTGGTATTATTGAATTGCATTTGGTAAAGTTTGAAATACTCTCCTTTTCGAGAGATCAGTTCTTCATGTTTTCCCTCTTCTACGATTCGGCCGTCAACAATAACGGCTATCCGGTCGGCATAAGCAACAGTTGAAAGCCTGTGTGCAATAACAAAAGTTGTTCGTCCCTTCATCAAGTTTTCCAGAGCCTTCTGAACCAGCGTTTCCGATTCTGCATCCAATGAAGACGTGGCCTCATCCAGTATTAAAATGGGAGCATCCTTTAATAGCGCTCGAGCGATACAGATTCTCTGTTTCTCCCCTCCGGATAACCGTCCGCCAAGTTCTCCAATATTTGTATCAAAGCCGTCTGAAAAATTGTGTATAAATTCATACGCATAAGCTGACTGAGCAGCATTTTCTATATCATCTTCAGACGCACTTTGATTTCCGTAAGCAATATTGTTCCGAACCGTATCATTAAAAAGTATGGGTTCCTGAGTAACAATGGCAATCTGGTCCCTGAGTGAAGATATGGAGGCCTCTCTAATATCAATGTCATTAATGAGAATAACTCCCTTGCTTACATCATAAAATCTGGGAATAAGGTTAACTAGAGAAGTTTTTCCTCCGCCACTCATTCCAACGAACGCAAGAATTTCCCCGGGCCTGACATCCAGACTAATGTTTTTCAAAACCATTATGTCATCATATTTGAAATATACATTTTTGAAACTAACGTGGTGAGGACCACGTTTAAAACTAACAGGATTTGGCAACTCTTGAATATCAGACTCCGTCTCCAAGATATCAAAAACCCGGTCCGCACCGGCAAGACCTTGCTGTATAATATTATTCAACTTGCTTAATCTCTTTACAGGCGAGTAAAGCATCATGACTGCGGCCATAAAAGAAAAAAAAGTTCCAGCTGTGGAGGTTCCGGATATCACTTTGTAACCGCCGTACCATATAACAATAGCCACACCCAATCCGCCTAAAAATTCCATGACCGGTGAAGCCAAGGCTTTGAATCGAACGCCCTTTAGCTCAAGCTTGAAAAGTTCAAGCGTTTTTTTAAAGAATCGTTCTTTTTCATACGATTCCATTCCAAATGCCTTAATAATTTTATTCCCGGCAAAAGTTTCATGCAAAATAGACGTAAGGCCTCCCATGGCCTCCTGCGTATGGGTAGTGATCTTGCGCACTTTTCTTCCCAGCACAACAATGGGAAAGAAGGCAAGGGGTAAGATGACAATTGCAATCAAGGCCATCTTCCAATCCCGGTAAAAGATAACAAATGTCAATCCTATAACGGCAAAAAAATCTCTTAAAGATCCCGTAACTGCGGAAGAAACCATATTTTTAATAATGTTCACATCATTTGTAACCCGCGACATCAAAACTCCCGTTTTTTCTCTTTGAAAAAACGAAATGGGAAGATCCTGGATGCGATCATAAAGAAGGTTTCTGAGGCGCCTGATGATATTCTGTCCCACATAATTCATAAGGTATTCCTGGCAAAATATGGCGAAACCGAGCATTAAAAAAATAGTTATTACTGCCAAGGGAATCAGCCTAAGCATCCCGACATCTTTATTTATAAAAATATCATCGACAACCGGTTTTATTAAAAAAGGAATCGCCGACCTTGCACCAGACATTACCAGCATGCATATCATCGCCAAAAATAGCCTGGGCCATTGATCTGTTATAAGCAACAGCAAATGTCTATGTCTGTCTTTGATGTTCGGTTTGTATAATTTTTTCATGGTATTTAAACTACAGATTTCGACATTTTGTTAAATTACGCTATTTTTTGGGCATAAGCATTGCGTAAAAAACATCACGACGCGAGACTGTTGCTAAACGCCCTCTTTTGCCCACTTCCAGAATCAAGTGACCAGCATCTCTCCGAGCCGTAGGATCTACGAGCCGGAGGCTGGCATCAGAAATGTCCATTTACATCCTAACATTGCAAAAGTCGGAGGGTTTCAGAGCCAAGGCGCCAAGGGTAAAGAGCCATGTTGTTTATTCAAGGTTAGGATACATCCTTATCATGCGTCATACAACATTCCAACTGCTATATCGGCAACGCGTTCGGAAGCACCCGGGCCGCCAAGTGTGTCTCTTATTTTCAGCAGTTCGAGTCTTAATCTTTCGAGGCCGGGAGCATCACTTAACATATTAAAGACCGTATTTGCTATCCTGGCAGGAGATGCTTGGTCCTGAAGCAATTCGGGAACAATCTTTTTACCGGCAATGAGGTTTACTAAACCGATATGTTTGACCTGTATCATTGCCCTTCCAAGCCAGTAACTTATGGGAGACACTTTGTAAATAATTACCATAGGTGTCCCGGAAATTGCGGATTCAAGGGTAACCGTGCCTGATACGGCAATAACAACTCTGCTTTTTTCAAAGATTTTTCTTACATGTCCGGATACAATTTCAAGATCGACACCCCCCTTGTGTTTGTTAACGATTTCTTCCACGATTTTTCTTTTCACATCAGGCGCTAGTGAAACAATGAATTTTACGTTTTTAATCCTTTTAAGTAAAATTTGCGCAGCACCGAGCATTATGGGAAGGTGCCGTGTAATTTCCTGATCGCGGGATCCTGGGAAAAGACCTATGATAGAAATATCATTCTCAGGCTTTTGAAAAACCTTTTTTTCATAATCAAGGTTTGTATCAAGTAAAGGATGCCCCACAAATGTAACCGGAATTTTATGTTTTTTGTAAAAGTCCTCTTCAAAAGGCAGGATAACCGCCAGATGATCCACAAGTTTACCGATCTTTTTTACACGCCCGGGTCTCCATGCCCAAATCTGTGGGCTGATATAATATAACACCGGTATTCCAAGCTTTTTGGCGAAACCTGCCACATTAAGATTAAAATCGGGAAAATCTATTAGTATCAGAAGATCGGGAAGTAGTTTTTTAAGAGCCTTTTTAGCAACAGCCATCCCTTTAAGCAGTTTGGGTATCTTGGAAAAGGCTTCGGTTATCCCCACAACCGAAAGTTCTGAAGCATCAACTAAAACTCTAACCCCCGACGCTTTAAGGGCCTGTCCGCCAATGCCGCAGAAAAACAGCGTCTTTTTTCTTTCACGCATAGCGGTTGCAAGTCGTGACCCGTGAAGATCACCTGAAGCTTCACCGGCAATGATCATAACACATTTTTTTTCCGAAAGCGGTTCCATACAACTGCTATCCCAAAAAACGGTTGTTGGTATCGCGGATCTGCTTCATAATGCTCAAAGCGATCTTTAGGGCATCACGTCCCATCTGACCTGTGACCTCCGGAGCTTCGCGTTTTAATACCGCTTTTACAAACGATTTCAACTCATCTTCCAACGCATCACCCCTTGCAAAACTAATCTGTTTGATATCCATGCCGGGTATAAGGCCACCTTCAAGTTCATTGTTCCGCTGAATAACGGTAATCCCCTGATTTGCAAAATCAACGGATATATAGGCATCTTTTTGAAACAGTCTGATCTTTCTTTCATTTTTGGTCGATATTCGACTGGCTGTAACATTGGCTATACACCCGCTTTTAAACTCAAGACGCGCATTTGCAATATCAACATGTCCGGAAATTACAGGAATGCCTGCCGCATGGATATTGACGATTTCAGACCTGACAAAACTAAGTATAATATCAATGTCATGAATCATAAGATCTAGTACAACACTCACATCCGTACACCGGTCCTTGTAAATACTCAATCGATGCGACTCAATGAACATAGGCTTTTTAATAATATCCTGCAAGGCCACAACCGCCGGATTAAATCGTTCAAGATGCCCAACCTGGATAATAAGACTCCTATCCTTTGCAAAACTAATGAGATCGTCGGCCTGTTCAGTTGTTTCTGACATGGGCTTTTCTATCAGAACATCAATATTGTTTTCCAAAAAATCCTTAGCAACAGAAAAATGGGCCGGGGTAGGAACAACAACACTAACAGCATCAACTTTTCCAAAAAGGTATTGATGGTGTGAATATGCCTTTGTTTTAAACTTTCCGGCAACATCCTCGGCATGAGATTTATCGATATCGACAACACCGACAAGTTCAACATCATCCATTCTGGCATATTTTTCAGCATGAAATCTCCCGAGATAACCAGCACCCACAACACCCACACGCAATTTCTTCATAATTTTACTTTTCCATAGCAACCACGGCAATGCCATAATCGTCCGCCATGTGAATCATCTCTTTCCGGTCAAAAACAATAGCCTTTCCGGCTTCAACAACAAGCACCCTTGCTCCTGCTTCATGCATGGTCTTAATTGTTCCAACACCGATTGCAGGAATGTCAAATCGTATATCCTGTTCGGGTTTGCAGACTTTGACAACCACAGCAGTCCCTTTGCCAAGCCTTCCGCCCCGCAGTATGGTAGCATCAGTTCCATCAATAGCCTCCACAGCCAGAACAGATCCGCCTCCCACCACCACACACTGACCAATATCAAGGCGACCGATCTCCTTGGCCAGTTTCCAGCCAAGTTTGATATCATTCTTCTCAGACCGGTTCGGCTTCCGTTTTGTCCAGCAACCTTTTTGCGCCAGAAGATCCGGCAGCAGAAATGTTGAGGATTTTATTTCAATACCCTCTTTTTCGAGAAGTGCGACAAAACCCCTTAACAACCCGTCATCATGGGTATGACACATACCGGCAATAAGGGAAATGGCTTTGATGTCGGGCCTTACATCCGAAAACATTCTCGTCTTTGTTATCGCCCCCATCATAACCGCCTGGTTTACCGCGTTCTTTTTAAAAAATTTTATAATACGCTTGATCTGCCCGAGATGAATCCATTCAATAGAATCAACATGTTCTTTCAGACTGGGATCCGTCTCATTATTATAAGCAACCGCATGAATGACAAACCCTTTGGATTTTGCCACTTTTGAAAAAATGATGGGGAACTGACCGCCTCCCGCAATAAGTCCTATCCTCATAGCATTCATTTGTTAGTAACCGTTCACTGATTTTTTGAAATCACAAATTCCAAGTACCAAATTCCAAATAAATCTCAAACTCCAAATTCCAAACAGATTCAAAGCAATTGTTTTTTTGTTTGGGATTTTGAATTTCGGTCATTGAAATTTATTTGTTATTTGGAATTTGTTATTTGGAATTTTTACTAACTCAACTACTTCGTGAACAGATACATTTATCATGGGTTATCTTGTGATCCCGCGCCGGGAAGATTTTATAAAATCGATCAGGTTGACCACCTCGCGAATCTGTTCCACCTCCGCTCCGACTCTTTCTATGGCTTCATTTAGCGTAATCCCAATACGGAAAATAATCCGGTAAGCTTTCTTCAATAAAGATAATGTCTCCTGTGAAAACCCGTGGCGTTTTAACCCAACACTATTTAAGCCATGCAGTTTTGCCCTGTCGCCAGATGCAATAACATATGGTGGAATATCTTTTACTACCGCTGATTTTCCGCCCACATATGCATAATCACCGATCCTGACAAACTGATGTATTGCCACCAGTCCGCCGATGGTAGCATTATCACCGACAACAATATGTCCGGCAAGTGTTGCGTTGTTTGCAAAAATGACTTTTTTCCCGGTGATGCAATCATGGGCTATATGTGTATAGGCCATTAAAAAGTTCTCTTCACCAACTTCAGTGAGTCCTCCGCCGAATTGCGTTCCTCTGTGAACCGTGACAAATTCTCGTATAATTGTGCCTCGTCCGATCTTAACATCGGTTTTTTCACCCTTAAATCTCAACGACTGGGGAGCAGCCCCTATAGCGGCATGCTGAAATATACGACAATCCTGGCCAATGGTAACATAAGGTTCAATACTCACATGGGAACCGATTACGGTTCCGGATCCGACAGACACATTTTGCCTGATAATGGAATATGGCCCCACATCAACGTTAGCATCCAGTTCGGCCTTTGGATCTATAATCGCCGTTGAATGTATCATTATTTTTCCCCAAAAGAAGCCATCAGTTCAGCTTCGGCCACAAGTCCTTCATCAACAAAGGCCATTCCGGACATCTTGAACACTTTGGACCTCTGTTTCAAAAATTGTATCTCAAATATAATCTGATCCCCAGGAACAACCGGTTTTCGGAATTTGACCTTGTTCATGCCCATAAAATATATCAGTGAACCGGGTTCTTTTTCGGGCAGTGACTCAGCCGCCAGCACAGCGCCGGCCTGGCCCATGGCTTCGATCATAAGCACTCCTGGCATAATGGGATTCCCCGGGAAATGACCCTGGAAAAAGGGTTCGTTAATGGTTACATTTTTAAGGGCAACCACCTTCTCGCCAGGAACCAGTTCAATTATGCGATCAATCATAATGAACGGATACCGGTGAGGTAATACGTTCATAATTTTTTGAATATCAAAAATTTTCTCCATTTTCTCTCTCCGTTCTCTCAATCTTTTTTAATCTCTTTTCCATGTCCTCCAGCTTTTTTTTAAGCTTCGGAAGCCTGGGCAGGATCTTTTGTATTCTTAGCCACAGTCGATGAGGTATTGCCGGTGATCCTGACATAATTTCGTCACCAGACACAGATTTAGCAACTCCGGCCTGAGCGCCAATGGTTACATTATCACCAATGTTTAGATGGCCTACAACCCCTGCCTGTCCCGCCAGTATGACGTTTTTTCCGATGGTAACGCTTCCTGAAATACCGACCTGGGCCACAAGAACACTATTTTCACCCACGCTCACATTATGAGCAATATGAACAAGATTATCTGTCTTAACTCCGTTTTTTATCCAGGTTTTACCAAAAGTGGCTCTATCAATTGTATTCCCGGCGCCAATTTCCACATCATCATCTATTCGGACAATTCCGGTGTGGGGAATCTTGTAATACTTTTTTCCGTCAGGTGCAAAACCAAAACCGTCACTCCCGATAACGGTCCCGGCATGTATGATCACCCGGTTTCCTATTGTGCAACGATCGAGGATTGTCACATTGGGGTGAATCTGCACATCGTTTCCAATGATAACATTGTCACCGATAACCACGTTGGGATGAAGTACCACACAGTGACCAAAAGTGACATTATTCCCAATTACGACAAAGGGAGCTATCGACACTTCCTGGCCGTATAAAAAGTTTTTGCCAATATATGCCTGTGGACTTATACCGGGTTCCGGTTTTAAAGGAGAATAGAAAAGGTTTAAAACCATGGCGAAAGCAAGCTGGGGATTATTCACCCGTAAAATGTTTTTTGTAGAAGCCTGAAAAGCTCGGGGAACGATAATCGCTCCGGCCTCTGTTGCATCAATTTTTTTTAAAAATTTAGCCTCACCGGCAAATGTTATTTCATCATTTTTAGCATCATCAAAAGGTGCAGCGCCACAAATATTTTTATTCTTATCCCCTTTTATCTCGCCGTTGACAACTTCAGCTATCCTATCCAGTGACAGTTCCATTTCACATTATACCCGATTCAGCAATACTTTCAAAAAGCTAAATTATTACATTATTTTTTTCTTTTTTTTTATTCTTTTACTTTTTAGTACTACTGGCAAAACTGGCATTGTATTTCTGGATTATTCGGTCGGTTATATCGATTGTGTTTGGGTAATACATCACTCCGGCCTCCCGATTTTCAAGAATAAGGAGAAAACCCTCCTTTTTGCCCATTTCAGTGATAATCTCTAGAACCTCTCTTTTGATTCGGACTATAAGTCTTTCTTCATGCTCCTTGAACTCAGCGACATATTTTTTCTTTAACGATTTAAAGTCATTGATATTTATTCTTATTTCACGTTCTTTCTCTTCCCGCATCTCCTTGCTCATCACAAGAGTTTCACGTTCAAGCTTATCTTTTTTTGCTTCGATTGCCTCTCCCTTTGCCTTGAGATCAGCTTCTATCTTTTTCCCCCGTTTATTGACTTCGGCCATTGCTTTTTTGCCGGCACTTGATGTCTCAAGAATTCTTTGAAAATTTACAATACCTATTTTGGCAACATCTGCTCCATAAGAAGAAGCAGAAATCAAACAAAAAAAAATAACTGTTGCCACAAAAGTTCCTTTACACGTCCGCATGTTATACCCCCTTCAAAAATAGTCTAACTGTTTTTTATGGAACTGCTCAACCACTCAAGCACTCAACTCTTTAAACATTCATAGTTATCAAAAAGACGTACCCATTCCAAATTCCCACTGTCCCCCTGATCCCTCACTATCAATTACGTACCCTCTTTCAAGACGGATAGGACCCATGGGAGAATACCATCTAAAACCGAATCCCGCGGTTTGTCTCAGATCGCCCAAGGATATACTCTCATCGTCATTATAAACGTCTCCCGTATCAAAAAAGAGAAGACCAGCAAGCCCTTCTTTCTTCAATAGAGGAAACGTAACTTCTAAATTAAATTGTACAAATTTGTCTCCCCCTATTTCCTTCCTGTTTTCATCTAACACGTAAACGTCTCGCCAGTCATAGCCACGCAATGAGTTCATACCTCCCAGATAAAATCGTTCATAATCCGGGAGTATTCCTCCTGAGTTTTCATTTACATAACCAATTTTCCCATGCAGAAAAGTCACTAAATCCCAGAACACAGGTATGTACCACCCGGTTTCCCCCAGATATTTTGTAAAGGCGACATCTCCGCCAATGCCAGCATATTCCACTGATATACTGTGCCGAGAACCTTTTGTGGGATTGAATCTTTTGTTCGTCGAGTCGTAAATCAAGGAGGTTGTTATACTGCTTGTTGTATTATTACCTTCCAGTTCTTTAATCGAATCCGAAGCATCCTCTGAGATATTTTTGATATCTGAAATATCGTAATTATAACCAATAGCTGCCCGTAAAAAATCATAGACAGGGTAGCTGAATCTAACACCTCCTCCCCTGCTTTTCTTGTCGTATCTGTCATAATTGGTTTCCCAGTCATAGAGATCAAACCTTGCTGAAAGAGGAATATCAAACAGCCAGGGTTCCGTAAAGTTTAGTCTATACAGGGTTGTTGTCCCTCCTATTTCAGCGTCAATTTTAAAAATCTGGCCCCGCCCCAAAAAATTATTCTGGGCAATGGAGACCATGCCAAAAACACTTTCCACGCTACTGTAACCGGCGCCAAAAGAAAAAGTGCCTGTGGGCTTTTCAGTAACATCGATTTTCAAAATTATTTTGTCCTCGGTCTTTCCCTTGACGGTGTTAACCTTAATATCCTCGAAATAATCAAGCCGGTAAAGGTTGCGAACGCTTCGTTTTAACTCCTTTCCGCTGAAAAGCTCCTCTTCATACACACTAAGTTCACGCCGGATAACCTTGTCCCTGGTCTTTGTATTCCCGCCGATAACAATGTTTTCAAAATAGACCTGGTTGCGTTTTGCAACAACATAGGTAATATTAACCATTAATTCATCGAAGTTTTTGTCAATCCTGGGAGATATTTCGGCGTAGGCATAACCCTCATCTGAATATAGATCCGTGAGGACTAACACATCGTTACGAACGATTTCACGATTATAATAGGTTTCTTCGGTAATTTTTAGTTTTTTCTTTAATTCCTCTTGGGATAAGATAAGGTCACCGGTTATATTCACCTGACCAACCTTGAACCGTGGTCCTTCATCAATTTTAATTGTAATATCTATAGAGTCTCCATGATATTCAATTTGCGGTTCTCCTACCCTAGTCTGAATATAACCGTTGTTGTAATAAAAAGCTGAAATTTTGGTGATATCCTGCTCGAGATCCTCTCTTTTCAAGTTTCCGGATGAGGTCATCCATGAAAAGAACCCTTTTTCAGATGTTTTCATCATTTTTTTTAGTTCCTTGTCTGTATAGGCATTGTTCCCTTCAAATATGATATGCCTTATCAAGACTTTTTCACCCTCTTGGATAACGAATTCCAGGTCAACCTGATTATTCTCTAGTTGATAAGTATTGTAGGCAACTTTTACATTATGATAGCTCTTTTCCTCATAAAGCTCTTCTATCCGTTTAATGTTGCTGGAAACCTTGAATATATTCAGTATTGAACCAGTTCGAATACTTAAGTTATCTTTGATATCGTCATCCTTGAAGACCTTATTTCCTTTAAAACGAATAATCCGGATAGTTGGCTTTTCCTTTATCTTGAATATTATTACCTTGCCTTGGGGGCTCTCTTCAGCCTCAATCCGAATATCTTCAAAATATCCCATGGAATATACATTCTTAAGGTCTTGGGAAAGGTTTTTGGCAAAATAAACTTCACCGGGCTTTGTTTTTATAATCTTTTTGATAGCATTTCCCTCAATACGCTTATTACCGGTAATAAGCACTTTGGCAACCTTTTCCCGCTTAAAAAGTTTCATGCTTATATCCTGGACGAGTTGCTTCACGATTCCGGGCACATTTTCTATGCCCCGGCCTTCTTTAACAAAAACACCGACAGAACCTTCTCCAAAAGATTTTATCATCTTTACATCCAGGCTGAACTTTTGCCCAATCCAGGTCAAGCTACCCAAGATAACAAAGTCGGCGCCGCTTTTAATACCAACATCCCGAATTACTTCATTAGTTTCAGCAACTTTCTCCCATGCAAGATCAGAAATAATCTCCGGTTCCAATATAATAGCACCGTCCTGTTTGAGGTCTCTTTTGATCATATCCGAAATCTCGGTTTGCATATATGAAAGATCTTTAACAGCATGTATTTCAAATGGTAATACCACCACTCGTACTGTTTCTAAAGAACGTGCCGTGTTCGGGAAAAAGCACAGTATTGTAGCAATAATCAAACCTAAGTATCTTAATATAACATTCCTAAATGCTTTAATCATTAAATTCACAAGCCCCAAATTTTATTAACTGTCCGTCGACGATCGTCATACTGCGTGACATATATGACGCAAGTTCCATGTTGTGTGTCACCACTACCAAGGTCATGTAAAACTCTTTGTTTAACTCCATAAGCAGACTATGGATGATCTCGCTGCTTTTCTTGTCAAGATTACCCGAAGGTTCATCGGCCAAAAGGATAACCGGATTAAGAACAAGGGCCCTGGCAAGCGCAACTCGTTGCTGTTCACCCCCTGAAAGCTTTCCGACTCTGAAATTTAACCTGTCTTTAAGTCCCACCCTGACAAGAATCGCCTCTGCAACCTCCCTGGCTTTTTGCTTGCCCAGCCCTTTAATCAGCGCCGGCATCATGGCGTTTTCAAGAGCGGAAAACTCTGGAAGCAGATAATGAAACTGGAAAATAAAACCTAAAGACTCGTTCCGAAATTGTGCCAGCCTGGTATTATCAAAAAGAAAGATATCTTCACCCTGGAAATGATACGTCCCGCTATCGGGCCGGTCGAGCGCTCCCAGCAGGTGTAGCAGCGTGGACTTGCCGATACCCGACGCGCCGACAATTGCCAGGGTTTCTCCGGCGTTCAAATCAAGGTTTACCCGTTTTAAGATATCAATACGGGTACCGCTGTTGTTATAACTTTTACATAGGCCTTTCACCGACAAGAAATGGTCTGGAACAGACTTCTTGACGCTGTTTTCGGAGTTAACCATAACGAATCGCTTCAACAGGTTTGAGTTTGGACGCCTGAAGCGCCGGATAGAGTGTCGCTACAAAACATATCACCATTGCAGCGGCGGCTATTATGAAAACATCCAGAGCCTCAAGCCGTACCGGAAGGGTTGAGATATAGTACACATCTCCCGGAAGCTCGATAAACTTATATTTCTCCAGCAATTTACACATGATAAATCCAAGGCACACACCCAAAAAGGTGCCCATGAAACCGATAATCATTCCTTTGAAAATAAATATTTTCCTGATGCTGCTATCCATTGCTCCCATGGCTTTTAATATGGCAATATCTCTGGTCTTTCCCATCACCATCATAATCAGTGTGCTTGCGATGTTAAATGCTGCCACAAGAACGATAAGGGCCAGAATAATAAACATAACCGTCTTCTCCAGTTTAAGGGCGGAAAACAGATTGTGATTCATCTGCATCCAGTCCCTGGCCCAATAGGGAAATCCAATCTCAGCGATGATCTTATCTGCGATATGCCTTGCATTGTAGATATCATTTACCCTGACTTCGATGCCGGTTACGGAATTTCCCATGTGCAAAATTTTTTGGGCTTCCCTTAAATGGACGTAAGCCAGAGATCCATCATATTCATACATACCCGACTCGAACAAACCCGCCACCTGAAAACGCTTCATGGCAGGAAGGTATCCCATAGGAGAAATCATTCCCCGGGATGATATCAGGTATACTCCATCACCCACCCCCAAACCCAAATTTCTGGCAAGCTCCTTCCCAAGAATTACACCCGGCACAGAAGCGGCAGATTCCTTTACCTGATACATCTTTTCTATATTCAGCAACGCCGAACTTTCTAGAACCTTTATTACTTTGCCTGCCGACTGCGGATCTATACCTCTTAAAACAGCGCCAGACACCCCTGATGATGAACGAAGCATGATCTGCGTGTATATAAAAGGCGTAGCGGATTCGACCCCTGCCGTATTAACAATCTGACCTAATATTCTATGATAATCGGAAAAAGAACTGCCGTGTTGCATGATCACCACATGTGATTCAATTCCTAATATACGGTTTTTAAGATCGGACTCAAATCCGGCCATTACAGCTATTACAACGATCAATGCCATTACGCCCACAGTCACGCCGGCAATGGAAAGCATGGTAATTAATGAAATGAAGGTCTCTTTCTGTTTGGCCCTTAAATAGCGACCACCTATGAAATATTCAAAAGACATGATATTGTTATTTATTATCTGTTATTACTCTTTCAACCGGTTTCATGTGCGGGAAAAGAATAACCTCCCGTATTGAAACGGAATCGGTGAACAGCATGGTAAGCCGATCAATCCCTATCCCCGCTCCGGCGGTGGGGGGCATACCATACTCCAATGCTTCGATGTAATCCTTGTCCATATAATGGGCCTCTTTATCTCCTGCTTCCCTGTCTGCAACCTGCTGTAAAAAACGCTCTTTCTGGTCATTAGGATCATTCAGCTCCGAAAATCCATTGGCAATTTCATGACCCGCAATGAAGAGCTCAAACCGATCCGTAAGTTCAGGAAAGATGTCGCTCCTTCTGGAAAGTGGCGAAACCTCTACCGGGTAGCCTGTAATAAATGTGGGCTGCAAAAGTTTAGGCTCCACAATCACATCAAAAATCTTTGTGATAATTTTCCCAAGACGACCGGTCTTAGTAACCTTGATCCTGTTTAAGGCCGCAAATTCAAGCAGACCTTCCCGGTTGTTCATCAAACCGGCATCAATGCCGCCAAACTCCTCCATGGCAGAGGCAAGGGATATTCGACGCCACTTGACACCTAAATCGACAGTATTCCCCTGATATTGTATTGAGGTCGAACCGGTCACCTCCCGAGCCACATGACAGAACATTTTTTCGATTAGATCCATCAGATCTTCGTATCTGGCAAATGCCTGGTAAAATTCGAGCATGGTAAATTCAGGATTGTGGCGGGTTGAAACCCCTTCATTTCTAAAACTTCTATTAATTTCGAAAACCTTTTCAAACCCTCCGATAACTAGACGCTTTAAATAAAGTTCAGGAGCTATGCGCAAAAACAGATCCATGCCCAGGGCATTGTGATGGGTCACAAACGGTGTGGCTTCGGCGCCACCAGGGACCGGCTGCATCATAGGCGTTTCCACTTCAAGGAAATCCCGGTCGAGTAAAAATGAACGTATAGTCTGAACTATCCTGCTCCGTTTTACAAAAATATCCCGCACATCTGAATTCATTATCAAATCGATGTAGCGACGGCGATAACGCTTTTCTGGATCTTTGAGCCCATGAAATTTTTCCGGAAGTGGTCTTGCTGACTTGCAAACAAGCTTAAATTCCTTTGCCAGAAGTGTCCATTCTCCTGTTCTGGTCTTAAACATTCTGCCCTTTAATCCGACGAAATCTCCGATATCAAGCTGTTTAAAGAGGTTATAGGCTTTTTCGCCTATTTCGTCTTTTTTCACATATGCCTGAAGCTGTCCGGTTCGATCCCTGAATCTTATAAAGGATGCCTTGCCAAACCTGTTTATAGCCATCATGCGGCCGGCAACAACAAAAACATGCCCGTCCTCGACAAGTAAATCCGGTGCATCTTCTACGGCTTTTTTAATATCGCCTATAGTATGCAAGACAACAAAATCGTTGGGATAAAGATTAATATTGTTTCTTTTTAAATCTAAAAGTTTCTTTTTCCGTTGCTCAATGATACTGTTTTTTTTGTCCATAAGTCCTCAACAACAAATCTATACCATTGTGATTTTCTAAATAATGCCCATCCATAAATAGTCTTTTATGGATGGACACTAAACAACTAAACCAACGTTGACGGTTTCATAAAAAGTCATTTTTTTATGGCAAAGCAAAAAGCTCCAAATTCATGGCTCGCAAATTCCAAGAAATGAGAAATACTTATAGTCCGTCGCAATGACGAGGAATGGAGCGCAACGCAGAAATTGGACTTTTTACAAAGCCAGCAGCGTTGCATGTTAGATAATCCGGATCTTAAGCAGGCCACTGTGTGACCTTTGCAAAACGCCGCCTTTGGCATTGTGGTGGGAATTATCTAAATACAATATATTTTTTAACTGAACGAATTTACACATATTTCACATATTTATTCGTGATAGCATCAGATTCCGATTATAAATACCCATCTTTTCAGAAACTTAAACTTATTTTGCTAACCCATTTAAAATTAGGTGTCAAGATTAAGTTGGCGGGTCTGTTTGCTTTAATTTAAAAGAAAACTTGCTTCCCCGGTTAACTTCACTCTCAACATCAAGCCATGTATCGTAATGTTCAAGTATGCTGTGTACTATGGAAAGTCCAAGACCTGTTCCTCTGGATTTTGTTGTGAAAAAGGGATCAAAAATCGACTGCATATGCTCATCTGCAATGCCACAGCCATTATCGCTGATTTCAATACCTGTATAATTATGCTTTAAAAGATACGTTCTAATCCCGATAATTCCTTCACCCTCAATAGCCTCGGCAGCATTTAAAAGTAAATTCCAGATTACCTGGTGTAGATGTACCGGATCCATTTCAACCCAGATATTTGAGGAGAACTCACTTGTGATCGAAATTCTGTTGTTATCGGTTTTGTTCTTTCCAAATAGTTTGACGGTCTCTGTCAGGGCGCTTTCGAGTTCTATTTTTTCAATATTACCTGCCAATGGTTTTGCAAATAAAAGAAAATTATTCACCAAGGCACTCAACCTGTCTGTCTCACGCAAGACAATCTGCATCAGCTTGTCATGTTCGGGGTCATACAAAACTTCTTTTCTTAAAATCTGGATCGAACCTGACAGAGAAGCCAGAGGATTTTTGATCTCATGAGTTATGCCGGCTGCCATCTCGCCCATATAGGCCATTTTTTCCATGCGTTTGAGTCGACTCTCAAGAGCCGAAAGCTCGTTTCTTGTCCTTCTCAACTGTTCCGCCAGAAAACCGCTCAGGAAAGCAACGGCAAAACAGGCCGCCATGGTAATCGCTATCTTGAAAAACACTTGGCTCCAGGCATAATCCACGATAACATTACCCCCATCCACGCCAAAGGGATTGATAATACCGTAGTATTCAAGGTCAATCAGGATGCCGTACTGGATACTGCAAAGCACAGCCATGACCATGCTTCCCTTCCTGAAAAGAAGCATACTTGAATAGATAATAACTACCAGATAAAGAAACGAAAAAATGCTTACAAAACTTCCAGTAACAAAAATTATTATTGTTACCGATAAGGTGTCGATACCGATCTGTATATAAGCAAAGATAAGTTTTCGCTTTATATGTTTAAAAATTAAAGCGTAGGAAAAGGAAAGTAGGAAAATTGTAACGATAAGTCCATAAAAAATTTGGAGGGACCCTACTAAAGGGAAAGGTTTTTCACTGAAGTTTAGAATAATAGTCGATCCTAGCAACAATGAAGCAAAAACAACCCGTAAAAACATAACCCATTTAAGCTTATGATATAAATCATCTTTGGGTTTGTTTGAGTAACCAGACATAATATAGGTCTTGTAAATTCTATCCCGCTAAAGGGAACCTCTCGGAAATTCTATAATTTATTGAAAATAAAGGTCTTTTTCAGACTTATGTTTTTAACCCGGACATAGCCCATTGAAATAAAAAGAGGTTTCACGGGGTAAAAATAATGGAATGATGGAATACTAATATTTTATCATTCCAATTGGGACTAATCGAAACCCAAAAATTCACGGGTTAACCAAAGGCAGCCGCCATCTTGAATATAGGCAGATACATGGATAAAACCAGACCGCCGATAACCACACCTAGAAACAACAGCATAAAAGGTTCTATCAACGAAGTTATGTTTTCCACCGCCTGGTCGACCTCTTCATCATAAAAATCAGCGATCTTAGTTAACATGATATCAAGTGCACCAGTAGATTCGCCAACAGCAATCATCTGACATACCATGGACGGAAAAACTCCACTTTCGGAAAGAGGATCGGACATTGTACGGCCTTCGGCAATTGCGGACCGGGTTTCGTACACAGCTTTTTCAATGGTTTTGTTCCCTGATGTTTTGGCAACAATATCAAGACCATCTAAAATCGCCACACCGCTGGAAAGCATTGTTCCCATGGTGCGTGCAAATTTGGACACCGCGGCTTTGCGAATTAAAGCCCCGAATAACGGCAGTTTGAGAAAAAGATCATCCATCAAAGTCTTCCCTTTTTCGGTTTCATAAAATTTCCTGATTGCAAATATTGTCAAAGCTATGCTGATAATAATATAAAAAATGTTTGATTTAACAAATCCGCTCATATTTACAACAATTTGTGTGGGAACCGGAAGGGCGCTACCCATCCCCTCAAACATCTCCTTAAATACAGGAATAACAAAAACCATGATGATTCCAACAACGATTATAGCAATAATAAGAGTTATAATCGGATAAGTCATAGCCCCTTTTATCTGGGCTTTGAGCTTTTCAGCCTTCTCCATATAAGCAGAAAGACGTTTTAAAATCATATCAAGGATACCTCCGGCTTCACCGGCTGAAATCATGTTTATAAAAAAATCGTCAAACTGTTTTGGGTACTTTTTTAATGCTTCCGCAAAGGTTTGCCCGCTTTCGACATCCTGCTTAATCTCTTTCAACATATTTTTAAATGTTTTGTTTTCATGCTGAGCATACAGAATATCGAAGCACTTGATTATTGGGAGCCCTGCATCGATCATGGTAGAAAATTGCCGACAAAAGATTATTACATCTTTATGTTTTATCTTGGGCTGCATGAAAGAGATATTTTCAAAAAGGTCCTTGGGCTTCTGCTTAATCTTGAAAGAAGTTATCTTTCGCCTGATCAGCTCGGAGCGTACAGCTTCTTCGGTAGGAGCTTCCATCTCACCTTTTTGTTTTTTATTCTGTCTGTTTTTTCCACTCCATAAATAGACTGGCATTATCATTCCCCTTTTTAACGGAGACAATATGTAGTTTCTACCCAAATCGATTAATAGGATTCACAAAACTTTAAGCAAAACTTTTTTCGGCGAAGAGAAGAGTTGATGCTCTAATAAAAAGCCAAAAAAAAACGATTTTTTACGATCGTTTTTAGTTTTAGATGTTAAGTTTTAAGTGTCTGTCAAAATAATTCTCATTTAGCCTACATATTTATAATAAAATATCATAAAATATATCAAACAACAACATATTCCCTGAATTTATATAAAATCATTATGATACAGCTTGATAAACTCGCCGATATATGTAAATCTTTATTTTAATATCCATCCTTAATAAACTTGAGAAGTACCTTGTTAAGATGTCGGCTCGCTCCATCTATTCATATAAAAAAAGTCTCCAAATAATATGGTATCGTGAAAAAAGCCCCCAAACATAACAAAAAAGACCTTACTGTCATTACTACCCACATCAATGCCGACTTTGACGCTTTGGCATCCATGCTCGCAGCCCAAAAGCTCTATCCTGATGCACTTGTAGTTTTTCCTGGTTCCCAGGAAAAAAACTTAAGAAATTTCTTTATAAAGTCTATGGCATATCTCTTTAACATGGCCGACATTAAAAATGTCGACCTGTCAAATCTCAAAAGACTGGTTCTGGTGGATACCAAACAGCCAAGCCGTATCGGAAAATTTGCAGCCATTCTCGACCGGCCTGACTTAGATATACACATTTACGATCATCACCCTCCCATGAGTAACGATATCAAAGGTGATTACGAGGTTCATTGCTTAACCGGTGCCGCTGTGACAATCCTTACGGAAATCATAAAGGATAAGGGGCTCGATATTTCTCCGGATGAAGCCACCATTATGTGCCTTGGAATATATGAAGATACCGGATCCTTTACATTTCAGTCCACCACTGAAAAAGATTTTAAAGCCGCCGCCTTTCTCCTTTCAAAAGGAGCAAATTTAAACATGATTTCAAATCTGATTTCAAGAGAGATAAGTCCCGAACAGGTAGGTCTTTTAAACGACATGATCCTGGCGGCAACCCGCTACAATATAAACGGCATCGAAATTGTAATTACAACCGTATCCAGCGAGAATTATGTATCGGATTTCGCTTTCCTGGTCCAAAAAATGGTTAAGATGGAAAATCTCAATGCCATTTTTGCTATTGCGCAAATGGCAGATAAAATGTATATTGTGGCCCGAAGTAAAATACCCGAAGTCGATGTGGGAGCGATTGTCACCCCCTTTGGTGGAGGAGGGCATACCTTTGCAGCCTCCGCAAGCATCAAAGGTAAGACACTTGTTCAGATTGAACAAAAGCTCACGGAAATCCTCTATAGCAAAATCAAGTCCAGGAACCGGGCAAAAGACCTAATGTCATCTCCGGTCATTAGGATCGGTGACGACGTCTCCTGCAAAGAAGCCGGCAATCTTCTCACACGGTACAACATCAACGCCCTCCCGGTTACCCAAAAGCGCAACAGCACAGAGAACCTGCTTGGGTTTATAACCCGCCAAATTATTGAAAAGGCTCTACACCATGGGCTGGATCACATCAAAGTCAAAGAGTACATGACAACCGAACTTGTTTCGGTAACGCCCGATGCCGAGCTTTTAGAAATTCAGGAAAAAATCATCGAGAATAAGCAGCGAATCCTACCTGTCATCAACAATGGTATCATCACCGGTGTTATTACGCGCACCGATTTGCTTAATATTCTGGTGGGACAATCCCAACTGGCTTCCTCAAGGTCACCGGACCCACTCAAGGAACCCGTCCAAGTCAGAACCAGGAACATCCTTAAGTTCATGAAAGAGCGCCTTTCACCTCGTATTCTCGACATGCTTCAAGTAATCGGCGAAAAAGCTTACCAATTAGGTTTCAATGCTTACGTTGTGGGCGGATTTGTACGGGATCTGTTTCTGTACCGAACCAACGAAGATTTAGACATTGTCATCGAAGGCAACGGCATCGCATTTGCAAAAAAATATGCAAAATTTATGAATGCTCGTATTCACTCCTACGAAAAGTTCGGCACCGCGGTAATTACCTTCACGGACGGTTTTAAAATTGACGTAGCTTCGGCCAGAATGGAATACTACAAATTTCCTGCGGCCCTTCCCATTGTGGAGATGAGCTCCATAAAACTCGACCTCTTTAGACGGGACTTCACTATAAATACCCTGGCAATTCAGCTCAAACCTAATAAATTTGGTCTATTGATTGATTTTTTTTCAGCTCAAAAGGACATTAAGGGAAAATCCATCAGAGTGTTGCACAATTTGAGTTTTGTTGAGGATCCGACCCGGGTATTTCGCGCAATAAGATTCGAACAGCGTTTCGGTTTTTCCATCGGGAAATTAACTTCAAGACTTATTGAAAATGCCGTAAAAATGAATTTTTTCAAGCGCCTCAGCGGCAAGAGAGTGTTTGCCGAACTGCGTCAGATTCTCGAAGAAAAAACACCCCTGGCCGCCATTAAAAGGTTGGATGAATATGGTCTCCTGAGTGTTGTCCACCCTTCTATAGAATTAAACAGCCAGATGATTTTATTGTTTAATTCAGTTAAAAAGGTGCTATCCTGGTATGATTTGCTTTTTCTGGAAGAACCGTATATGAAATGGGCCGTTTATTTTCTGGCGCTTACCAGGCACTGCGATAAAGAAACAGCCGATGAAATCTGCATGCGAATTGAACTTGCGCCAAGATACAAAACAATTCTCTGCAAGGAACGTTTCGAGGCTGATAGGTCCATGTTATGGATGGAACGAAATCTACCGACAAAAAACAGCACCATCTATAAAAACCTTGCTGTTTTCAGAATTGAACTGATCCTGTATATGATGGCAGCTACCAAACACAAAACAGTAAAGAGATCCATCTCCAATTACGTTACCCGACTAAGATATATTGAAACATCGGTAAAAGGCAAGGATCTAAAAAAAATGGGACTTGAACCCGGTCCGATTTACCGGGAAATCCTACAGGCCGTTTTGGATGCCAAATTAAACGGCCAGCTTAAAACACCTAATGATGAACTGGATTTTGTGAAAGCCTATGTTCGCTAAGTTAACGTCTCGGTATTTATCAATTTATTGAAAATAAAAGTATTTCTTACGCTTATATTTTTAACTCGGATAAGGAATGATGGAATGATGAAATATTGGAATGATGATTTAAAGAAGATGACATTCCTCTATTTAAATCCGGTCAAAAGGAATTTTACAATAACTCAACTTTCCATTTTCCCAAAACCCAACATTCCAGTGTTCCAATATTCCAACATTCCAATTGTGAGCAAAGCGAACTAACATGGATCTAAATCAAATCGTTGTAATGATCGTTCCGCTCCTTTTTGCCGTAACCATTCATGAGGTGGCACACGGCTATATAGCTTTCCGTATGGGAGATAATACCGCTCTTTTAGCCGGAAGACTGACGCTAAACCCAATAAAACATCTGGATTTTGTAGGGTCGTTGCTTCTGCCGCTTATATTGAAATTAACAGGTTCTCCGATCATTTTTGGTTATGCCAAGCCGGTGCCGGTTAATTTTTCCAATTTTCATGATTACCGCAAAAGTACGATTTATGTGGCGTCGGCAGGGGTTCTTGCTAATTTCGCTCTGGCCATTGTCTCTGGACTGCTCTTTCAAGCCATTATCCATTTTCAATGGTTATGGAATGGGTTCATACTCAAACCCCTTATCATGGATTTATACCATATGCTCTTTTACAGCGTGGTGATTAATCTGGTTCTTGCAATATTCAACCTGATTCCGATCCCACCTTTGGACGGAAGCAAAATACTCGCCATGGTTCTGCCTGCTGGGTTAAGGCAGCAGTATGCCCGTATGGAACGATTCGGCATGATAATAATTATTTTTTTGCTTCTAACAAATCTTGTCGGTAAATTTATGTCTTTTTTTTTGACCCCTATGGTTAATATTCTGATAGGAAGGTAAGCGGATATTGGAAGTTAAAACTTAAGGTTGATGAATTTGTAAAAAGCCTTTAAAAATGATTAATTCTCCCTTCCCCGCCTGCGGCGGGAATATATTAATGCAATTTTTTTAAAGCTTTTTGTTTAAACAGTACAGGAGATTTTATATGCCCGAAAAAAAAAGAATACTTAGTGGAATGCGTCCTACAGGACCCCTCCACCTTGGAAATTTACACGGTGCCCTTGCAAACTGGGTAAAAATGCAGAAACAGTATGATTGTTTTTTCTTTATCGCCGACTGGCACGCCTTAACTAGTGATTATGAAGATACCGGTTCTATTTCAGGATATATCCGCAATATGTTAATAGACTGGTTAAGCGTAGGGCTTTCGCCTGATAAAAGCACGCTTTTTATTCAATCACATATCAAAGAACATGCGGAATTGTTTCTTATCCTTTCCATGATAACACCGGTGCCGTGGCTGGAGCGAAACCCAACCTACAAAGATCAGATTGTTCAGCTCAGCAACAAGGACCTTTCCACCTTTGGTTTTCTCGGATATCCCGTGTTACAGGCTGCCGATATTATCATATATAAGGCGAACGGGGTCCCTGTGGGCGTGGATCAGGTTCCCCATGTTGAAATTACGCGAGAAATCGCCAGAAGATTCAACTATTTTTACGGCAACGTATTCCCGGAACCGGAATCGATTTTGACCGAAACACCCAAAATACTCGGCGTTGATCGCCGTAAAATGAGCAAAAGTTATAATAACGCCATCTATCTCTCAGACAGCCCTGATGAAATAGCCGCCAGTGTATCCAAAATGCTGACGGATCCCCAGCGTGCCAGGAAATGCGATCCCGGCGATCCCAATGTATGCAATGTCTACGAATTTCACAAGTTTTACAGTAATAGTGAAATCGTGGGCAGAATAAACCAAGAATGTCGCACTGCCAAAATCGGATGTGTTGAATGCAAGAAAATAATGTCTCAAAATCTTATAAAAGCTTTAGAGCCGATGCGTGAGAAAAGAGCTTATTACGAAGCCAAGCCACAACTTGTCGATGAAATCATCGAAGAGGGATGCAATAAAGCACGGCGTGTTGCGCGCCGGACCATGGCAGAGGTTAGAGATGCTGTAAAACTATAATTTCTAATAAATAGTGACTATTGAAAATTGACCATCGTCAATAGCTTCCTTCAATCCTAATATCCAGTATCCGGCATGATGCATGATGAACATTATAAAATACAGATCGACGACATTTTCGAAGGCCCCATGGACCTTTTGGTGCACCTTATTAAAAAACATGAAGTTGACATTTATGACATCCCCATTGCCCTGATAACGAAACAGTATCTGGGATATTTAGAGTGGATGAAGGCCATGAACATAGATATCGCCGGAGAATTTCTTGTCATGGTATCCACTCTGACTCAAATAAAGTCAAGGATGCTCCTTCCGGTCCATGAAGACGAAAATGAAGACGAAGACCCTCGACTTGAAATTATCAGGCCCCTTGAGGAATACCTCCGGATAAGATCAGCAGCAGAAAAGCTGGCTCAAAGGGACCTTCTGGGGGAAGATACTTTTTTAAGAAATCCGGGTCAGGAAGATTATTTGCGTGGCCGGGAGGACGTGGTCATAGATGTCGGACTATTCGAGCTAATCGATGCATTCCAAAAAATACTTGAGAACATAAACCCCATTGGCCGGATGGAGATTAATGCCGACACCATTACTGTCAGAGACAGAATCGTTCAACTATTGGACATCTTTGAAACCAAGGGATCGGTAACCTTTGATGGGCTGTTCTCCAAGGCTGCTGATAAAAGCGAAGTGATTGTGACATTCCTTGCCATTCTTGAAATGGTCAAGCTTTCACTGATCCGGGTTACCCAGCATACCCGGACCGGCATTATCAGGCTTTTTTATTTATAATGGAAGAAATAAAAAACATCATCGAAAGTCTTTTGCTTGTAGCCGGGGAACCGCTTACGATCGACCGTATTAATAATATACTCACACTGACCGGAAAAAAAGAGATCCGAAACGCACTTTCCGAACTTTCAAAAGAATATGAAGCCCGCAAAGGCGGTTTCTTTTTGCGAGAAGTCGCCGGCGGCTACCAGATCCGCACCCGACCCGAATACAGAGAATGGATCAAACGGTTAATTCAGCCCAAAGCTCTACGTCTCTCCAAGGCCGCTTTGGAAACTTTGGCAATCATTGCATACAAACAGCCGATCATTCGCAACGATATAGAACATGTCCGGGGTGTTAATTGCGGAGGAATCCTTCGCATGCTGCTTGAGCGGAGACTTATCCGGATTCTGGGAAAAAAGGAAATTCCCGGCAGACCCCTTATTTATGCAACAACAAAGCAATTTCTTGAAATATTCGACCTCAAAGACCTGAAAGACCTCCCCACACCCGAAGAAATCGAAACTCTCAAGGAAGCGTCATCGGAACATATGGGATAAACAACTGTATTACGAATATAAAAAAGTCCTTGACTTGAAAGTAATTAACACTCTATATAGATAATGAATTTGCTTCATTATGATACGTTTTTGCTTTCTATTAAAAAGGAGTTTATATGAACAGATCAGACTTGGTTAATAAACTTAAAGATAAAGCAGCTCTTGCTAAAAAAGACGCCACAAAAGTTGTTGATATCTTTTTTGACAAAATAACGGAAATCCTTGTAAAAGGTGAGCGGGTTGAAATCAGGGGTTTTGGCAGTTTTACTGTAAAAAATTATAAGCCGTACGTGGGCCGAAATCCTAAAACCGGCGAACAGATTAACGTATCTTCCAAAAAATTACCTTTCTTCAAAGTTGGCAAAGAATTAAAGGAGAAAGTTGATAACAAATAATTGTGGGCGGTTAACTCAGCGGGAGAGTGCTACCTTCACACGGTAGAAGTCACTGGTTCAAACCCAGTACCGCCTACCATTTAAAACCATAAAAGCAAAGGGTTTACAGAGATTAGCTCTCTGAAACCCTTTTTTTACTGCTATTTGCGTTGTGTATCCTTGAAAACACTTTAACCACAAGCATTGACAAGGAGCTTGTTATTCACTTTTTGAAATTTGCTCGGTTTGGGATAACATTTGGGTAACATTTGAGAAAAACTGCTCTAACTGGTTTACGGCGTTTCTTTTGTCGTCGTCGTCAATATTATTATAACGGTTGAACATTTCCCGAGTACTATGTCCCGTTATTTCCATAATGACTGATTCGGAAACCAGGGCCTTTCTCATGTTGGTGTTAAACGTGTGTCTTAAATCGTGGAATACAAAACTCCCCTTCGTAAATCGACCATACTTAATGCCCGCATCCTTGCAGGCTGTTTTTAGGTTTCTGTCTGCCTTTTTCATACCGGAGCCCTTGTATTGAAAAACGTGTTGATCACTATCTGTCTTTTGAATACAAGAAGGTAAGGCCCTCAAAATTTTATATAACTCATTGCTTAAGATTCTGTCTCGAATATCTGAGCCTTTTTTTGTCAATTTTTTAACCTTCTTGAAAGTTTTGACAGTCTCATCGGAGATCATATCGTTGGCGTACGCTTTGTTTATCATGGTTCGGGG
>Ga0164318_10000574_pt1 | contig 28938 bp, 23 predicted proteins | sample GuaBasSedimGuay9_FD_113734 | JGI IMG/M metagenome (GOLD analysis project Ga0164318, IMG submission 113734) | Subseafloor sediment microbial communities from Guaymas Basin, Gulf of California, Mexico - Guay9, Core 4571-4, 0-3 cm | ecosystem: Environmental > Aquatic > Marine > Hydrothermal vents...
AAATATTTCAACTCTATGTTGATGAAAAACCCTTATAAAGACTGGTAATACAAACGGCCACACCTTCTCTTAAGAATATATTATAAAACTACAACACACTAAATTATGGTGAATAAAGATGCGGATATTCTGAATATGAATAAGTATAGGATTGAAAAATTACCTGTACGTATTAAATCGAAATTTGAGCTTCGCCTGCAACAAATTGGAGCTCCCCTTGCAATTATTTCATTTATTATTATTTATTTTTTCCTAGACATCTCATTTTTAAAGGATATTAATCCAGAAAGATTAACCGCATCTGCAAGAGACATTTTTGATCGTATTGGAGCAGCGCAATTTTCTCATTCAAATATTGCTCTGCTCGCCATATTTACGGCAGCTCTTATTCTTTGGATTACCGAAGCCATTCCCAATTACTTAACTTCACTCATTCTTATTATCGCATTAGTACTAACAAAAGTATTACCCGAAAAAGAAGCATACGCCCAATTAGGACACAAAGTAATGTGGCTAAACATATTATCGTTTATACTTGCTAGTATGCTAGTTGCAACAGGAGTTGCAAAAAGATTTGCACTTTGGTTTATCGTCAAATTTGGAAAAAACTCAACTACCATATTTTTTAGTTTCATATTTATTAATTTCGTGCTGTCGATGTTTATTTCGGCAACTACAGCAAAAGCCACAATTTTACTTCCAATTTTCATGGTTGTTGCCGCGGTTTATGGTGCTACAGGAGGTAAAAACAAAAACAATTTTGGACGAAATCTAGTCCTCCAAAACCTATTTCAAATAAATATATCGGCAAGTGCTTTTGTAACGGGATCGGGGGCAAATTTATTAGCAGCCTCTCTTATTGCTGGTGCTGTTGGATCAGAATTATTCTTTTTTGACTGGATGCAAGCTGCCGCACCTGTTGCATTTTTATTAATTATTATTGCGTGGTTTGTGGGAACAAAAGTAATTTTTAAAATTCCAAAAGAAGAAAGAACTCCACAAATTGAAGGAGGCATGGATCGGCTTAAAGAAGAATTGCACAAACTAGGAAAAATAAAATTCTCAGAAATTAAAGCTATTATAATTTTTTCTAGCATACTTGCATTATGGGTTACCGACAGATTTCACGGAATAAGTCCTACTGCTGTTGCATTTATGGGGGCTATAGTTGCATTACTACCTAAAATTGGAGTTGTAAAATGGAACGACGTTGATATTCCTTGGCATCTACTTCTTTTCTCAGCTGGAGCTTATACTTTAGGTGCAGCCTTTAGATATACAGATTTACCTTCAATCTCAGTAAATGCAATATTTGATTCGCTTAATCTGGGTAATAATACACCATTTTGGATACTTTACGTAGCACTTACAGGGGCAATGATTTTTAGTGCACTCATTTTTCAATCCAAAACAATGAGAGCCATGTTATTTGTTCCAATTGCCATTGGTGTAGCAAGACGTTTTGGTTTCCCAATTATCAGCCTTGCTTTCCCTGTTGCGATGCTTATAGAACATGTTTACGTACTCCCTTTTAATAGTAAGCCCGCATTACTGTTATATTCTACAGATCATTATAACCTTACCGATACTTTTAAATTTGGTTTTGTAATGCTTGTTATTGCCTGGATTACAAGTATAGTAATGGGTCAAACATATTTTCAATTTCTGGGGATTACTCCAAATGGAGTATTCTAGAATTTTTTATTGAAGATATCCAAACACTCTCAATTTCTATTACAAAAATTGAGGGTTGTAATACACACCAATTAATTATTAGACAATTATACAATGATTATTAAAATATACAATGAGTTTATTAATCGGCTAAGCTTTACAAAACAATTAAGAAAGTTACGATCAAAAATTAATATTAGCATTGATCTGCCCGAAATTATTGAAGAATTTCCCGATTCTCATCCTCGTGGCTTTATTAAAGAATTTAGAAAAAGACGAACAACTATTGTTGAAACCTATTTAAAAATAACCAAAAATATCGACTCTACGAGTCATAAAGAACATATGCAAGCCCTAAGGCTGCTTGCCGAACATATTTCATACGCTCGCTCCCTAAAAATGCCACTTAATACCGCTCGTGTGCAACTTGCCATAATAAAACAAGTGGTAAATAATCGTAATAATAAACGTGCTCAATTAGAGCTAATGTCCGATTTCAGCGAATCTTCATTCGGACATCCACGGTCCATCAGGAAATTTTTAAAGAAACTAGACATCATTGAAGTACCTGAAACGGGAGAAGAATTACGCGATTTAAAAATGGGCTGGGATTTTCATATTCACGACAATGCTTCTTATGGTCGGAAATCGCCAATTCAGATTGTAGTTGATGCCTTTATTAAAGGAATATCTGAAATAACCATTGCTTATAATAATTTAGATCGTAAAGATGCGATCCTAGAGGTTCTGCAAACAGGCAAAATCTTAGGCATACAAGTGAATATCGCTATTGAATTTAGCGCAATGACCAATGGAAAACAATTTCATTATATGTATATTTTGCCCGAATTCTCGAGCAAAAAGAAAAAATTTAAGCAGTTTCTTAAAAACCGATCAAATGAATTTGATGCCTTTTTATATGAATTGGAAGAAAATCAGAAAAAACGACATGAGAATATCGCCAAACTAATCAAAAACTTTAATGCCAAGCACCTTCCTCAAATCAATAAGGGTTATCAGCCCAACAGCATTTACTATTTAAAACCTCTATCGATTAAACAGTTTGACGGCATATTAGCTAATAAAATCGGTTCGCGCCGATTATTGGGAGAATACTTATATCCTCGTCTTAAACTTGTACTTGAAAAAAGAGCTCTTCAAATAACGGCTTTAAGAAATTTACTTATCCATTCACCAGAACAATACTCAGCCTCTGAAATTGAACAAATCGAAAAAAGATACAAGACAATTCTAAAAGAATATAAAGAACTTGCTCCCGAAAAAATTCGGTTAAAATATTTTGTCGATAAGGATCTTATTCAAGCAGAAACGGCTGTGAGTAGTTTGCATGAAATCTATTTATTAGCTAAAAAAGCTGGCGGAAAAATAAAATTTATCCAACCCTTAGAACATGGATTAGAATCGGCCATTACAATGGTTATTGATAACTTTGAATATATTTCGCATACGGAAATCTTCAATATGTTTGATAGTATTAAAACGGATACCGCTGACTTTATTCACTTCTCAAATTTCATTAAATACCTCAACAACACGAATTATGAAAAACTAATCTCGCTATTCAGAGAATTGGAGATTTCTGTGGATACAGCCAAACTTCAAAATGTTCTAGAACTTTGTAAACAAAAAAAACTCATCCCATCTATAGGTAGCGATGCCACCGGTCGCTCAACATTAGCTCCAGGAATGGGCTTTATATTTGAAAATCGCATTGCAAAAAAACAACTTAAAAGCTTTAGTCGGAAACACAAGTATTTGCCTCAGGAAATTTCTGAATTGGTTTACGAACAATCCTCCGCTCCAAAAGTACTCCTAAAGAAAAACAAAAAACCAAGAATTATTTGTTTGGGGAAAGTTGATTCCACAAAAAACAATGAATTAGGCGATGAAAAAGAGAAAAAACCAATCCATTTCACAAACGTCTTGGGATATATCAACCCTGCTATCAAAAATCTATTTTTTATTCTTATTGGTTTTATTCCAGCCTATTACACTGTTGGCATTGCTTATGCTTTGTTATGGTTTGCGATAACAGGTTCACGAAATATTTTTGTTGATATGATTTCCGGAAACGGGTTTAAACCTTCGGAATGGACGATCAAAGATATCAACTGGACCAACCTTGCCAATTCCTTGTTCTGGACCGGATTTTCCGTTCCTATTCTTGGCTTTGTAAAATCGAGTTTCGATGTTTATTGGCAATGGGAACAGGTAGGCGGCGTGTATGAATTTTCCAAATTCTTTTTCATCAATTTAGCAAATGGAATGTACCTAGCATCACATAATTACGTTCGTGGATTCGACAAAGGGACAATTCGTGGAAATTTTTTCAGAAGCATATTAGCGTGGCCTCTTTCCGCTGCTTTTGCACCGCTAGGAAATACTATGTTATTACCGAGTATTGTTCAAGCAAAATTCTGGTCCGACTTTGTAGCTGCCATCATTGAAGGAAGCGGAAAATATAAAAATATTATTAAACTTAAAGCGCGAATAATTAAATCGTTACTCCCCGATTTGGAAAATGAGGATCAAGAATCAGAAATTTTGGCAATTCTTGATATTATTTATCTTACAAATGAAAGTACAAGAGTAAAAACAGTACTGAAAAAACAGCTGATTCATCCACTAAGTATAAAAGAACAAGTTAAAAACATCTTTAAGCTTAAGAAACAAAAAGCACAACCAACTCAAAACTACACCAACCTGTCGAGATGGATAAACGATAAAAACAAATTCGATATTATTTGCAATTATACCATTCAACATTACAAACGCGAACAAAGCATGTATCTACTTCAATTATTATCAACTAATTACACAAAAACTAAAATATGGCTTGAAAAAATAAAGCCCTAATTATAAAGCATAAAAACACCAGAGCAAAAACTAGATCACAATAGTGAGCTTTGCAAAATACTCCAAAAAAAAAGAATAGCTGTCATTACAACTATTCCCTTTTTGCAAAATAAATATTTTTCCTGTCGTATTACTTTACTACAGTAACTCCCTCTGTTTTAGCTTCATCCAAACTGTACTTACCATCAGTTATAAGTTTTCCTCCACCCGTAAATTGCACACCACGAGCCATATTAGTTGGTGGCATAAAATCGCCTCTAATTTGCACATCTGAATGTAAAAGAGATACGGTCTTATCGGAGTCGATAACAAATTCATTATTGTTATAGAAAAGTAATGTCGTACCAGAAATAACTAAATCAGAACCTGCAATTATACGGTTTGCATTTTGTGTCATAATAAAGTAGGCAGCAATTGGTTTATTTCCGGAAATTATTTGGTCTGAATCTCCAATTAAAGCTACACCGTAATTTGTCCAAACTCCATTATTAATAATATTCCCATTTACACTTATCTGCAACCAATCACCTGCATCATTATCCCTGAGATTACCATTATTAATTAAATCGCCCATTATTTTAAGTGGCCAACCATTCACACTTGGATTTAAAGACGTAAGTGTTTTCTCCACATTCACCGTTAACGTTTTACAAACATCCTCTTTATTGCTGTGAAAAACAGTTCCGTCAATCACCACATCATCATTTACAGTGGGGACTACTCCACCAAGCCAAGTTGAAGCATCATTCCAGTTTCCTCCTGCTGTTGTTGAAATAATTTGAGCATACGTTAGGCTCACAAAAAGCATCGCCATTAAAAGCATTGTAATTTTTCTCATTTTTTAATTTTTAAACGGTTAATACCGAGCAATTATACATTAAAAAAATCAAATCTGAATAAATTCCGTAAAGATTTTAAAAAATCGAAGTAGCATATTCTTCAAACCAGTTTAAGATACGTTATTCAATCCTAAAATTATCTATTAAAGATTATTTTTTCGCTAAAAACAGCAAAAATTATAAAAACAAATAGTATTTTATACCTTTGCAAAATACGAATAACATATTTCGTTAACCAATAAATTCATTCACCGCTTACAAATAGCATAAAACTTATGCATTCCAAACGACAAAATCAAATAATTGAAGAAACAATAAAACTAATTCATACCAAAGGTATTCAAGGCTTAACTATTAAAAATATTTCACAAGCTATTGGTTTAACCGAGGCTGCAATTTACAGACATTTTAAAAGTAAAGACGATATATTATCTACTATGCTTGATGATTTTCGCGAGAAATTAGATAGCAAATCACAGCCTATTCTTAATAGTAATTTAACAGCCCTAAATAAGCTTAAAACAATGCTTAATCAGTTAATAGAGATGTTTAGTTCAAACCCTCATATAGTTTCCGTAATTTTTTCAGACGAAATTTTTAGAAATAAAAAAATACTTTCCGATAAAATCATTAATCTTATAAAACAGAATGATAAATATTTTAAATCAATTATAGAAGAAGGTCAGGAAACTAAAGAAATTAGACGCGATATTATAACCGAAGAATTAGCTGTAATAATTATGGGTTCTTTTAGAATGATTGTAAAAAATTGGCAACTTGATAATCAAAAATATTCACTCAGTGAAAGAGGAAATAATTTTTTCGATTCTCTTTTCAAAATAATTTCAGCATAGAATAAATCATTCAAACAGTAAAATACTATCATTTTAGCTAAACAGAAGCAAAATATTATTTAGACTAAGTCTAAATTAGCACTTTTTTTTAAAAAAAATACAGCTCTAACATGCACTTAAGAGCAAATAAGCTAAACCAAAGATTATCAGGTATGTATACACTTGCTTACATATAGAATTAAGCTACACACAGGGTTTTAACAAGCTTACAAAAAAGCTTACATTAAACAAAAAGGCTTGTATTAACGAATTGGATTCATAATTTTGGTACTCAAATTAACATTTATAAATATTGATCTTATGAAAAAAATAGTACTTATTGCTTTCGTTTTATTCCTAGGTGTAGGAGTAAGCGCACAAACTGTTGGTCTTCGTTTTGGATACAACATGTCAGGTTTACGTATTGACGATAATTTTTCTGATTATTTAGATATGAAAGGTGTTGAAGGAAAATTAACAAATGGTGTTAACATTGGTTTAGTTTTTGAAAGACCTATCAAGTCAAACATTGATATGCATGTTGAACTTAACTTTGCACAAAAAGGATCTGCTTATGATCTGTATCCTAATGAAGTAAATCATGGCACATCTGGTCACGGACAAACCAATTTGAATTACTTTGAATTACCAATTATGGCTAAAATAAAATTTGGTCCTGCTTATGTAGCTATTGGACCACATATTGGTTATTTACTTAATGCTCAAGAAATTAAATATAGAGAAAATGCAAATCTTGTAGCGGTTTATGGTGAAGCTGGAGCAGCACAGGCATTAGGTGTTTCTAGTCTTGCAAATGATGAGTACTTTGATACAGACATGGATGATTTTAATCGTTTCGATTTTGGTGGACAGTTTTCTTTAGGGGCACAAGTTCCTGTTGGACCTGTTAAGATATTTGCTGAAGCTAGAGCTACTGTTGCCCTCACAAATTGGGAAACTTGGAATACTTATGGAGCTGATGAAGAAACTTATAATTTAGATTATAAAAAGAATATGGCTTTCACTTTTGCAATAGGTGTATTACTTAACAAACCTAGCAAATAAAAGCTTAAATGCGTTTTTTAGTTAATTGTAAAAAGCCACCGAATTTTGGTGGCTTTTTTATGCCTAGTATTTTACGGACATAGAAAAATAGCTACCCGAAAAACAGGCAGCTTTAATAGTTTACAGTTGTTTATCTATTAGTTGTATTTTCAGTTTACGTATTCAACAAAATAGTTTCTCCTAATCTCAAAAATTTCTCATCCCTTAAACTTCACACTACTGAATCATTAAAAAAAAATATTGAAATAAATTAGTTAATATTAACTAACTCTAAATATAAACTATATCTTTCGTAATGCAAAATATTTTACTAACTTTAAGGCCTATTAAGTGATTAACATATGTCAATTCCTTAATAGAAAAGGTTTTCGAGTCATATAAGACAATTAATTATGATAATTATGTAATTTTAACTGATTCTAAATTAAATGCAAAAACCCTGAACTGATATACTTCTTAAGCCTAAACAAATTCATTAATAACGCTCTTAGACTGTATCAATTCTCAAAAAAATTGGAAAATATAAATAAATCACATTTCTTTGTAAGCAAGTACTTACATATAGATTATGTAAATATGTAGAAAAAAATCAATCAAATTAAATAATTCTAATTACAAATCAATCAAATAATAAAAAATCATGTTTAAAGAAACAACAAAAAATCAACGAACCATTGCCGCAGTCGTAGCACTGGTGGCAGGTATTTATTTTGTGGCTTTTGCCCCCACACAATTGATGTGGACATTAAAACATGCCATAGAAGCCGTTATGGAACGTTTAATTCCATTCGATCCAGATTTTTACACAGCCGTACCCATTCTGGGAGTCACCGCTGGTATAAATATGCTATTAATAGCATTTGCTGGAACATTAATGATTATTGTAGCTCGCAATGTTTATAAAGGTAGTTTAGAATCAAGAGCAATAGCTTTTGGAGCCTCAGGAATGGCGGCCGTTATTGGAATGGTATCATTTATTCCATGGATGGTGTTGGTTGTTTCAGATTATTCACAGGGACCTGTTCCTGGTATTCCTGCACCTCCAGCTGACCAGTCAGCTACGCCTCCGGTATTAATAATTATGATAGTAGGTCTAATTTCCTATTTCTCTTTGCTTTTATTAGATAAGGATAAGATAAAGGATAAGATTCTCAAGTCTATTATTTATTTAGCTATCGGTGTTGTTGCCGGAATGGTATTTATGAACGCTCAGCATGGCGTACGTTATTTTAACTTTATTCCTGAATATCAAACAGAAACTGTAGATACTTACTCTCCTTATAGTAATGTTTACACAAATTTAGATCATTACGATGCTATTGCACTGACTACTATTTCGCAAAAACAAGTAGATAACCTTAAAGCAGACACACCTGTTGATATCGTTCGCAAATACAAAGATCCGGCAACAGGTAAACATGTTGTTGATAGTGTTATAGTTAAAAAGACAGAAGCAACTTATAATCCAAACACCATCTCCCTATTGTTAGGTGGATACGGTAATTATATTGCTGCTTACATGATGATGTTCATGATGCCTTTCGTTTTCTTACGCAAAAAATGGGCTTATAACACTATGCTAACAGTTACTTTATTCTCAGCCATTGCAACCTTCCAAAACTATTTTGTAAGAGGTTCTTTTGAGTGGGCTGTAGGAGGTTTGATGTCACTAGGTTTATTTATTTTATTACTACTTCCTTTCTTCAAAAAATATTTGACTGAAGAAGAAAAAGCTTAATAATAACATATCTAACTCAATGAGCAATAATTTGCTCATTGAGTTTTTTATTAGATATTTCAGTACCTTTATGGTTTTAATATATTTATAAACTAAAAACATTATGGAAACAACACTTTTAGATCAGGTTATTTTATTAATAACGGGACTTACAGCCGTTTATTTAATTTATCGATTTATTCAAGCAATTAAAGGTACTACCGGTAGAACTAAATATTTTTACCATTACATAGTTTCATTTGCTGTACTCTTCGTGTCAGGAGTTTTAATCATCTTATTCGATTTTGCTGTTTTAGCACGCCCCGAAATAAAGATTGTTGCAACCCTAATTCCTTTTACTATAGCCTCTGGTTTAATGTGTCAATTTTACGAAAAGTACGCTAAGGTCTATGTTCTATTTTTAGTATTAGGGTTTATCCTAATCATTTTACAAAATTATGGTGTCATAGACACTAAGCTTATCTACCCTATCTTTCACTCACTTGCAGGATTAACAATTTTCTTAATCCCAATTTTGGCTGTTAAAGATAAGGTTGCTGAAAAGGGATTTGTTTGGGTAACAGTTGGTGGCACAATTATAGGGATTGGCGGAATGGCTTTGGCTTTTCTTGGTGCAGGAAAACCTCTTTTGGGAATCTTTACTGCCGAGGTTGTTTTCACAATTTTAGCTCCAATACTATTGCTTATGACATTAGCATATACTTGGGGATTTATGAAAGATATGTCAAATACTAAATAAAATACCTAATTGGTATCAATAAATCAAATTTAAAAACTAAAAACAATGAATAGATTTAACTATCTCTTCACTTCAACAAAAGGTCTTATACTGACAGCTATTTCACTTGTAGCAATAGAAACAGCTATTTTTCAAACGCTGTCGGGTCCTATGGTTGAGTGGGGAATTAGAGATTTAACAGTCAAATGGCTTGGCATGGATTTGAATCCTGCTGAGAGAGCAGGTAGAATTATAATGCTCTACCACACTATTGCCATGGCAATAGTTGCCATTGAAGTTTATATGATGACTTCAGTTGTTCCTATGCGCAAGCACGAACAAAAGAATATTAATCTGCTTGTAACTGTAGGTTATATAATGGCCATGGTATTTGGTCTTGCTTTTGCCTATTGGGGTCACAATTTCGCCTTTCACGGATTATTCCTAGTTGGACAATCCTTAGTGTTCTTTTCCGGAGTATTATTAGCTATCGCTTTTAATCCTTGGAAAAAAGAATATTACGTAACCAATAAAGATTATGCCCATTTCAAAAGCGGAATGGATATGGAACGCATGGCATTCTTTGTCATGGCTGTTGCCATGCTTATTTCTGCAGGTTATGGTGCCGTAACAGGCTCTTTTTGGGCCAATGGTCATGAAACCTTTTTAGCTGAAGACCTGATTCGCGATCCAAACAAAACACATTTACAAAAAGCAATTGTTGGTCACTTACATATTATGGTAACACTAGTTGCCGTATCCATCACATTAGTTGTTGGTAGACGGCTAGAATTTAAAGGTCTTTTCCATAAAATCGCCATGCCATTTATGATTGTCGGAACCATGGTTATTTCGGGTGGTGTTTGGTCTGTTGTATGGTCTCCTAATGCTCACACATTTATTTATATTGGATCTATAGGGGTTATGTTTTCAGCATTAATGTTGGTTATTTACAGTTGGAAAAAACTTATACACGATAATTCTATTGAATTAGGATACGATAAGCCAAATATCTTTCAAAAGCTGAAAGCTTTAGTGCACGATCCTTTAAAATTTGGACCAACTTGGCAAATGGTATTTATGAACTTTACCGTAAGTGGAATTGGTATTTTTATGGCCATCAAATTAGAAGATATCTTTAGAGTTTGGCCAGCACGTGAAGAACGTATTACACTTACTGGACACTGGCATATCTTAGCAGCCCTTATTGCTACCATTATCTTAATGTATTATGCCGACATTGCTGGTATTAAAGGGAAAGCAAGAAAATGGTTTGGTTGGGTTATGATTATAGGTTCAGACATTGCTTTTGCCTCTATGACTATATACTCCATGAAACGCTTATTTATTCCTCAAGAGGTTGCTCAGCAAGGTTTAATGAACACAACCATGTTATTGGCTGATTTCGGTTTAGGCGCCTTATTGGTAACAACTGCTATTCTGCTTGGATGGAGACTATTTGATTTATTCAAAGGCGATGGCGTTTGGAAAAAAGAAGCTGCTGATCCTGAATTAAAAACGACCAGAACATCTAATCCTGTACTCAATCTTAAAAAAGAAAATGAATTTAATAGCGAAGGAGGTGAACAATGAAAAAATTAATTTATTTGGCTTTCGTACTCGTTACTTTTGCTAGTTGTTCTACAGCCGTAATTATTAACGAAGAAACTCCAAGTGTTGATACAGGCGTAAATCCTGACAGTTGGGCAGTAATTCCCGCGGGTCCATTTTATTATGGTATGCATGCACTTCCAGAAAGTATCGACTATGATTATGAAATGATGATAACCGATGTGACCAATCTTCAGTATTCAAATTATCTGAATGAAGCTTTAGCTAAGGAAACAATTAGCATAGTAGATGGAAATGTCATGGGTTTTTATCCCGGTGAACCTTTTGATAATTACAAACATGAATGGGAAATAAAAGCGGGTGATTATCTGCATATGCCTTTCACAGAGCCCGGTTGTCATGTCAAAATGTTAGATGGCAAATTCACCGTTGATAAAGGTTTTGAAAATCATCCGGTAGTCATGGTTACTTGGTATGGAGCTAGAGCCTATGCTCAATTTTATGGGTATCGATTACCTACAGAAAAAGAATGGGCTAAGGCAGCACGTGGTACCGATTTGAGAGCCTATCCTTGGGGAGATGAGATTAATGAGCATTGTACAAACTACGGAAGCAGTCATAACGCGCTTCAGCGTCTTTATGGTGGTAATATTTCAAGAACTACTCCCGTAGGTTATTTCAACGGAACAACTTATGAAGATTTTGAAACTATTGATAACAGAAGCCCTTATGGTTTATACGATATGGGTGGAAATGTTTGGCAATGGCTGAGCGATGACTATTCAAAAGTACATTATCGTTATATGCGCGGTGGTAGTTTCACCAATTATGAATACAATATTTTTGTATGGGCTAGAAATGATGCCGGAGCTGATTTCTATAATATCAATATTGGTTTTAGATGTGCCAGAGATATTGTAAAAGAAGAACCCGTTGTTGAAGAGACTGAAACTACAGAAGAAGTAGCTGAGTAAAGAACACATTTATTCACTAAATAATTCTAATGAATTTTTAAAAAGCACCGGAAGCAAATTTTAACTTCCGGTGCTTTTATCTTGATAAAAAAAGAGCCATGATTAACAAATTGAAGATAAAATTAGGTATCTATTGGCAGCTGATTAAGAGCTTACAAACCTTGCTCTTGCTGCTTACAGGTATTACCGGCTTTATCAGTTCTCGCTGCCCATATAATAGTTGGGATTTAACTCTATGGATGATTATAAGTTTATTCCTTGCCATCAGTGGAACCACTGTTTATAATATGATATGGGACAGAGATATTGATGCTAAAATGAAAAGAACAGAAGACCGTCCTCTACCTGCCGGTAAAATAAGTGTAAAGGAAGCTGTGATTTTTGGTACAGTTTTGAATGTTGTAGGACTAGGTTTAGCCTATTATCTATCACCATTATATGCTTTGGTTATTTTTGGAGGCTTATTTGTCGACTTTGTAATTTATACAATTTGGCTGAAAAGAACATCAGCTTGGTCAATCGTTTGGGGAGGTATTTCAGGTGGAATGCCCATTCTGGCAGGTCGTGTTTTGGGTGTGGGAGAAGTAGATTTGATTGGCATTCTTTTGGGTCTGTCTATTCTCTTCTGGATACCAACACATATTATGACTTTTAATATGCGCTATTTTGAAGATTATAACAATGCACAAATACCAACTTTTGCAGCCAAATATGGTTTTAAAAGAGTACGTTTAATAATTGCTCTGTCTACAATTTCTTCGGCTATTGCTTTTGCCTTAGGTGCATTTGCCTTAGGATTGTCTTGGGGTTTTGTACGAGTCTTACTTATACTAGCCTTTATCGCTTTTGGATTTGCAATATATAGCATTATATATCCAAGCGAAAAATCTAATTTTCAAGTATTTAAAGTAGCCTCGCTATATATGGCGTCGGCAATGATTATCATTATTTTAGGTTCAATATATTTCTAATTATGCCAAAAGTTAATAAAAATATTCTCATTCTAATTTCAGGTCTTATGTGGACAGGCGTCGGTATATTTTTGCCAAGCCTGGCTCTAAGGTGGTTTGCATTACTCTCAACTAACGAAATTATATTTGCAACAATTACCGGAATAATATTAGGTTTGATCATAGCTTATTTTGGCTTTAGTGGTCTTGCTAACAAAAATATCTATCGTATTAATCAATACCAAGGAAAAGTATGCCTTTGGGCATTCCAAAAATGGACGACATATCTATTAATCATTTTTATGATGAGTCTTGGTATTTTTATGCGAAATACACCTCTTATTCCAAAATATCTTTTAAGCCCAATATACATTGGTATTGGACTTGCTCTCTTTTTAGCAAGTTTTCGTTACTATTTATTCCTTGCTAAAAAAGGAAGCTTTAAGAATGCCTAAAGTAAAACATAACACTTTAATTATTATTACAGGTATTATCTGGCTAATAGCAAGTTACATCTTACTTAAAAGAGCATATAGCTGGTTAGACATATTAACAACTATTCAAATATGGGTAGGATTGATAATAGCCGTTCCTATTTCATTCATCAAAATATATTTCATTTTCCATAAACTTACAGTAAAAAATATTCAACGAATTAAATCATTCAAAAATTCAAAAATTAGTGTTTGGGAATTCCACCTAAATAGAGATAAAATACTAATCGTGGTAATGATAATTTTAGGCTCTACTCTTCGTCGAGCTCCATTTATCCCAAAATTTATCCTCTATCCTATCTATGTAGCTATTGGTATTGCTATGTTTTATGTTTGGGTGCTATATTTGAGGACTTTCTTAAACAGGAAAAATTAATTTATTTTTAAATTAAACCTTTTATAAATACATACATCTAAGATATGATTATATGATATATTTATTAAAAAAGATTTACAAAATGAAAAAAAATATCTTATTCTTATTTTCCTTAATTTTTGTATCAACAACAATGGCACAAGTAGGTGGATTATCCGCCTCAAAATTAGGAACCCTTTGTACTGCTCCTGTTCCGGAAGGAACTATAGAATTCGAGCCTTTCTTTGGTTACGCCACCTCTACTAACCTTTTCGATAGCAATGGAGATCTTCAACCCTTATTCTCAACATCTGATTCAACAATGAGATTTGCAGGTTCAGGCTTTCGTTTTAGCTATGGCTTGATGAAAAACCTAGAAGTAGGTGTTTCCTTACCTATTGATGTAAGCGAAGTAAATTTTGGTGCAAAATATAAACTCCCATTTGAAGGCAATCTAACTATAGGCCTATTAGCCGGATATAATAAAGTTCTTGGAAATAGAATATCTGTATGTCGCGATGCCATTTGTAAAGCTACACCTGCTTATGTTGGAGGAATTATTATGACTTATGAATTTTCTGATAAACTTAGTATAGACTTTGATGCACAATACCATAAACATAAAAAAACCACTGTAGACGGGCATACACAAGGATTTAATGTTAATTCGGACATAGGGTATTATTTAATGGAAAAAGTAAATTTTATTATTGGGCTTAATTATGCCTATCAAACATATAATACAAACCTTGACGACTCTTACTTATTAACATTAAACACAGGTGTCGCTATCGAGAAAGCCGAAAACTTTATCTTAGTAATTAATGCACCTTTTGATCTTTTAGGTAAAAACGAATACCAAACCACCGGTTTTGGCTTAGCTTTAACAATAATACTTGACTAATTTTATTTATCAATACATACAACATGACAATGCAAAAAACATTTTTTATTAGTGGTGCAATCCTTGGAGGATTAGCCGTAGCAATTGGGGCTTACGGAGCTCACGGTGGCGCAAAATTTATGGATACACACTCTGCAATTACTTTTGGAAAAGCAGTTCGCTACCAAATGTATCACGCAATAGTATTACTTTCTGTTGCCTTTGCCTATACTCAATGGCCAGATCAAAAAAACGTACTTAAATGGGCTGGATACAGTCTCCTTGGCGGAATTATTGCCTTTTCTGGCAGCCTATATATAATTGTATTTGCAAAAATTCCGATGGGCTATGTTACTCCTTTAGGTGGTACTTTATTTGTCTTAGGATGGTTTCTTTTAGCTTGGGCAGCTTATAAAAGTCAAAAATAATTTTAATATATCTTAGAGTGATTAATACTAATCACTCTAAGATATATTTTTAATTCAGTGTAAGTTTATTTAGATAAAAAATATATTAAGCTAAAGAATACAATTTAGATTAAAATTTAGATTTATATTAAATGGTAATTATTACATTTGTTAAGATGACTGACACTGAAATGATTTTGAAAAAAATAATTTTATTGAGTTTGTTATTTCTTTTGACAAACAATATTTTTGCTCAGCAAAATAAATCAAAATTAACCCTATCAGGAGATTTCAGAACTATATCTGAATACCGTCAAGGGTATAAGACATTACTTGTAGAGTCATCCAATCCTGCTTTTGTAATATCACAACGAAGCCGTTTAATACTCAATTATAAAAGCGATAAATTCGACTTACGTTTTTCGGCACAAGACGTTAGAGCTTGGGGAGAAACTTTTATTATTAACAGTTCAAAACCCATCTTACTTCACGAAGCTTGGATAAAATACCATTTCAGTCCTTATTTAAATCTCACTATTGGTCGTCAATCTTTTAAGTACGGCGATAAAAGAATTCTTTCAGACAGGAACTGGAGTATTCCCGGAGCATCTCACGATGCTGCAATTCTTAACTTTAAGAAAAAAAGTTTACTTATAGACTTCGGAATAGCTATTAACAACAATTCTACAAAAATATTAGAAGCTACACCCTATGCTATCGAGCAATACAAAGCAATGAGTTGGTTTTGGCTTACCAAAACATTTAGTCCGAAAGTTAAAATTAACTTCATAAATCTTTTGGCTGGATATCAGAAAACAGGAACTTTAACCACTTATGGATTAAATACTATCGGTCTTAATCCTATTTTAAAATCATATGGCTTTACGCTAAATAGTGCCGCTTATTTTCAGTTTGGAAAGAATGGAACAGGAAACAATCATTTTGCACATATTTATACAGCCAACCTAAGTTATACTTATCAATTTTTAAGTACCAAAGCAGGGTACGATCATTACTCAGGAAAAAAATATGACGATACTTCTACAACAGATCACCATTATTTACAAGCCGTTGAAACTTCTTCCCATACATTTTTTGGCTTTATGGATATTATTAAGGGATCGCAATTCCAAAAACAATATGGCGTTACAGACTTAAACTTTAATATTAAATACGGAAAAAAAACAATATTTACGGCTTATTATCATGCTTTATCGTATGCTCAAGAGCCGGGCGCAGGACTAAGCAAAAAAATAGGTGATGAATTCGATTTTGTTTTAACGCACAAATTCGCAGCAAATCATTCCTTAGACATTGGCTACTCTTTTATACTGCCTCACAATGATTTTATCGACTCATCTCTTGGATCAAATACAAATGCAGCTTTTGCACAATGGGCTTGGGTTAGATTAACTTTCAAACCCAATCTTCTGTGAAAATCAAATTTACACTAAAACCAATATATTGAGGCTAAAGAAATAACTATCAAAACAATAGAAGCAGAATAGTAAAGCAATATTTTTTTATGCTTAATAGTATCGATATTACTTTTGCTGGAAAAAATAAGTCCCAAATTTGCTATAAACAAAGCAAAAAGCATTAATACAATATGCTCTACGGGCCACAAACGCTTAGAAACCACAACCATAGAACCATCAGCACTTTGATAATCGTAACCCATAGATAAGCTTAAATTGGAAAAAAGAATAACACCAAACAAAAGCTGTAAATACAGTCCGATAATAAAAAGATAAGCTAACACTTTATCTAACCGCAAATAAGGTAATTTACTTATTATACCACGAACAGAACGAATACTTAACCATATTGCTATAACTAAAAAACTAACACTAATAAAATAGTGCATCCATAAAGCAATTTGATAAGCATCTACTGATTTCATACAAATACAATTAAAAATTTGTAATACAAAGTAAATAAATTTATCTATGCATACAAAACAAAGATTAAACTAAGAACTTATAATAAACATACGCATAAACAGCTTTTTATGTATTTTTGCTAATAACAAAAAGAATTGAATGAAAATTTTATTGATTGAGGATGAAATAAGTCTATCTAGCTCCATAGAAGCCTATTTAGTAGAAGAAGGTCATATTTGTGAAACAACTAATTTTTTTGAAGATGCTGTTGAAAAAATTGAACTTTATGAGTATGATTGTCTTATCGTTGATATTAATCTCCCCGATGGAAACGGATTAGATTTAATTCGTTTAGCAAAAAAACGCAATTTAGAATCTGGTATTATTATTATTTCCGCACGTATTTCTCTTGAAAACAGAATAGAAGGATTAGATATTGGAGCCGATCATTATCTTACAAAACCTTTTCATCTAGCCGAATTAAATGCACATTTAAAATCAATAAACCGTAGAATCCACTTTAGCGGAAGTAATCAGATTAATTTTAACGAAATACATATTTTACCTGAAGAACATCGTGCTTTTATAAATAACAAAGAACTCACATTAACACGAAAAGAATTTGAACTTTTACTTTTTTTCATGGCAAACAAAAACAGAGTAATTACCAAAGCAGGTATTGCCGAACACCTTTGGGGAGATTATATGGATACTGCCGATTCTTTTGATTTTATTTATACACATATAAAAAATTTACGCCACAAGATGATGAAAATAGGTAGCGTAGATTACATTAAAACAGTTTATGGTGTTGGTTATAAATTTGAGACATCAACCTAAACATAGGTTTAACTAAGATTAAAGAAGGATATTTGAATGAGAAATTATTCTACTCAAAACAGTAATAGATGAAACTATCGACTAAAACCAGTCTTAATTTTCTTTCAGTCGCCTTATTTACTTTTTTATTTGGCATTATAGCCTTCTATTATACCCTTCGTTATCAGGTAGATAAATATATAAATTTAGAACTAAACAAATCTAAAATAGCTCTTTTAGAACAAACTGCTAAACTAAATAAGTTTCCATCCACAACCTATGGCAACTGTCAGCTAATGACATATAAAACCATTGAATTCTCAAAAGAGAATACAAATTTTTATAAAGACACATTAATACTTGATAAAAAAGTAAATAGATATAAACCGTATCGTTTAATGACTTTTAGCACAACGATTAATAATCAGGCTTACGAAATCCAAATGCTCAGAACCTTAGAAGAAACTGATGGTTTAATCATAAATATATTTCTATTTATGACTTTATTATTTATTCTCCTTATAGTTATCTTATTAATTGTCAATCAATATTCATCAAATCAAATATGGAAAGATTTCTATCTCAGCCTGGATAAGATTAATAAATTTGACCTCAACATTCATAAAGATATAAAACTCACAACAACAGACATTAAAGAATTTGAGGATTTGAATATTGTCCTCCGGCGAATGACTAAAAGGATAGCAAGTGATTATTCCAAAATGAAAGAATATACCGAAAATGCTTCTCACGAAATCCAAACACCGCTGGCAATTATTAATTCTAAACTCGAATTACTCCTACAATGCAAAGAACTACCTGAAAAACAATATCAAATTATTGCCGATGCTTCAGAAGCCTCTGATCGTTTAGCACGATTAAATAAAACATTGATACTGCTTACGCGAATAGAAAACAGACAATTTCCCGAAGAAAAAACTATATTTCCACAACAAATTATTGAAAAACACCTAAACAATTATGAGGAAATTATTCTATCTAAAGGAATAAAATTAAGCACCACTTTCGAACCCGAAGTGAACATTCAAATAAATCCCCATCTAGCCGATATTCTTTTTCTAAACTTAATTAAAAACGCTATCCGACATAATATTCCAAACGGAGAATTAAAAATTAAATTAAATTCAACTGTTTTTGAAATAGCCAACTCTGGTGCACCCCTCGATATTGATTCTAAATTGCTATTTGATCGTTTTTTTAAATCCACAAAATCTTCACAATCGCTTGGGCTAGGATTATCAATAGTAAAAAAAATTACGGAACTCTTTAACATTAAAATTAATTATAATTATACCGAAAATTTGCATGTTGTTAAACTATTTTTTCCAAAATAGAAGAAAAACCACATAATTAAAGTTTAATCAAAAACTTAGTTGCAGTTTTTTTAATTTAAAATCATTATTAATCTTCAGAATCTTCAGAATTCAAAAAATTTTTTTTTATAAAGATTAATCGGCTTGCAAGCATATAAGTACCATGTAATTTACATATTATATTGATTGTAAATAGATTACAATAACAAGCTTTTGTTCTCCCGAATCAAACCTTTTTTGAAATTATCATATTAATTCAAACAATCACATATATCCACAACTAAAAATAAAACAAAAACCATTCTCCATTTTACAAAATAAAAAACTACAGATTTTCCTCAAAATCTATTCCTAAAATTGCACGAAAAATACATTTACATAAATTTATAAAAATGAATAAATACAAATTATTTCTCGTAGCACTATTGTTCCCAAGCTTTATATTTGCACAAGAAGTATCTTCTTATTCGCTTGAAGATTTAACACTCTTAACAGATACGGTTAAATTAAATGAGATTATTATTCAGGCTTCCAAAACAGAAGACAATATGCAGGAAATTCAAGCAGCTACTTCTTTTATTCCCAGTAAAGAAATTGAAGAACAGAACTTGAATGCACTACCGGAATTAAGTGCTCGCATTCCAAATCTATTTATGCCCGATTATGGAACTCGTTTAACAGCACCTATTTATATTCGTGGTATTGGATCTAGAATAAATAATCCTTCTGTGGGCTTATATGTAGATGATGTTCCATATTTTGACAAAGGAACTTTTAACTTTGAGTTCTTTAATCTAGAAAAAATTGAAGTTCTACGTGGACCACAAGGTACTTTATATGGAAGAAACACTATGGGAGGTATTATTAAAGTTTATACCCCGCAACCAAAATTCAATTCTACAGGAAATGCTAAAGTTGAATACGGAGTAAACAATCATATTAAAACAGCATTTGAAACCAACCAGAAATTAAGCGAAAGCCTTGCTGTTATTGTTGGAGGAGCAAATGCGCATAGCGACGGTAATTTCACTAATACTTTTTCAGATACTCAAGCAGATAAGTTTGATATTTATAACGGACATTTTAAATTACTTTATAATCCATCAGAAAGATTCAAATCTGTACTTTCTGTAAATTTCGAAAAGCATAAGCAAAAAGGTTATCCTTATGCGGTTTATGATATTGCTACCCAAAGTGCTTCAGATATTAATTACAACCAAGAAAGCACATACGAAAGAAGCTTGCTTTCAGTAGGTTTAACAATGGAATATCATGCTAATAACTTTATTTTGTCATCGGCAAGCAGTTATCAGTATATGGAAGATTATCAAGGAATAGATCAAGATTTTACATCTGATGATTTATTCTGGGTTACACAAGATAGAGCTCAAAATACATTTGTTGAAGAGTTGACTATACGCTCTTTAAGAACTTCTAAAGTTAATTGGATAGCCGGATTATTTGCTTTTCATCAAGGTTCAGATAAAGAAGTTGGTGTAACCTACGGTAGCGATGCCATTACAAGATATCACCTACCTGGTCCAATTAATTATATCAAAGTATACGATCAACCAACAAGCGGAACTGCTGTTTTCGGACAAGTTAGTTATCCCTTTGGAAAATTTAAAGCTACTCTTGGAATTCGTGCCGATTACGAAACTACAACACTTAATTACGATTATGAAAAATGGCTAAGCGGAAACAGCATTACTACAGATGCTTTTGAAAGCGATTTGGATTTCACCCAAATTCTACCAAAAGTTAGCTTAAGCTTTCAACCAACTGAGGATATTACATTTTTTACAACTATTAGTAAAGGATATAAAGCCGGTGGTTTTAACTCAACTTTTGAAAATGACGAAGACCGTACTTTTGATCCTGAATATAGCACCAACTACGAATTTGGAATCAAATCTGTTTGTATGAATAATCGCTTAATTACTAATCTTAACCTTTTCTATATTGATTGGGAAAACCAACAGATTTATCAACCCGTACCAAGTGGAACCGGTTCTATGTTAGATAATGCCGGACATTCTGAAAGCAAAGGACTTGAGTTAGAGCTACGTTTTATGGTAAATAAAAACCTAACTATCTGGGGAGCTTATGGATATACTGAAGCTAAATTTCTAGATTATCAACGCGATGAAGACACTGATTATAGTGAAAATTTAATTCCTTATATTCCTGAATATACTTTAAGCTTAGGCGGTAATTATACAGTATATATTGATAGAGCTATCCGAAATGCTACCTTATCAGTAAACTATCAACAAATAGGAAAATTATTTTGGAATGATGCAAATACAGCGGAACAAGAGTCTTACGGACTTCTTAATGGTCGTTTAAATTTCCATTCTAAAAATTTCGATTTTGGTATTTGGGGTAAAAATATCTTAGATACTGATTATAATGCTTTCTATTTTGAATCTTTAGGAAACTCATATGTCCAATTAGGAAAACCTGTACAATACGGCGTTTTTGTTAATGTCAATATATAATAATGAAATTTAGTTTTTAAATATGTTAATTTCGATTGATTGATTCCGAACAAGGAATGAAAGCCAAATTCTTATTAGCTTAGAAGCTTTTTTTGAATTCTTCAATCATTCCTTGTTCATTTTTTCAAACCCGAACAAAATCAATAATTTTGGTCAATGCAAACTAAACCTATCCGGAAATACTCTACTCTCCTAAGTCTGTACTTGGCTCAATCTATCCCTATGAGTTTTTTCTCTACGGTGATGCCTGTAATTATGCGAACAGAAAATTTTTCATTGACTTCCATTGGTCTGATTCAACTTATTAAACTACCATGGATTATAAAATTCCTATGGGCTCCAATGATAGACAAATCGGCTACAACACTACGAAAATACAAGCAGTGGATCTTGTTTTCAGAACTTTTCTATGCGCTCATCATTTTTAGTATCGCCTTCCTCAGCTTAGAAACTAACTTTACTACCATTATTATTTTAATGCTGATTGCTTTCACCGCTTCTGCAACGCAAGATATTGCAACAGACGCCTTTGCCATTCTAATTCTAAAAAAAAGAGAACGCAGTTTTGGCAATAGTATGCAATCGGCGGGGAGCTTTTTAGGAACTTTAACAGGCAGCGGAGTATTGCTTATTATTTATCACTATTACGGTTGGAGAATGTTGCTAATGGGTTTAGGCGGTTTTGTTTTATTTGCACTTATTCCGCTCTATTTTTACAAATCGAAAGAAGAATCGGTTCAAAAAACAGACAAAAAGATTTCATTAAAAGACATTTATTTATTCTTTACTCAAAAAGGTATTAATAAACGTATATTATTACTTATCTTTTATTATTCAGGTATTATTGGCATTCTAACTATGGTAAAACCCTGGATGGTAGATTTAGGCTATAACATCAAAGAAATAGGTATTATATCCGGTATTTATGGAGCTGCAGCAGGAGCACTTATGGCTTTTGCGGCAGGCTTCATAATAAAATATTTGGGAAAAAGAAAGTCACTTTATCTCATAACTTATTTGGGCTTGGGTGTTGGTATCTATTTTGCTTGGCTAAGCAGCTTCACTCCCACGCTATCGCAATTGCTACCTGCTATTTTAATGCTTTGGGGAACTTACGGTATGGCTTCCGTAATCATTTATACCATCAGTATGGATAGCGTAAGATCAGGACGAGAAGGCACCGATTTTACCTTACAAATTGTATTAACACATCTAAGCAGTTTAATAATTGCTGTTGGAAGTGGAAAAATAGCTCAAGCTTTAGGTTATAGCGGGTTATTCAAAATAGAAATAGGACTTGCCTTATTTGTTTTAATAATTGTTCCATTCCTTTATAAAGAAAATTTAGAGAAAAATATTAATAACCCAATATAAAATTCATTGTGACTTTGTGCCTCCGTGGTGAAAATTTAACCACAGAGACAAGGAGACACAAAGAGATAAATCGTATTTCAGTTGTTATAAAAATCAAAATATATGAAAATTCCAGAAGCTCTTCTTCAAAAATACAATGTTCCAACACCTCGCTATACAAGCTATCCACCAGCAAACTATTTTCACGAGGGATTTACCGCTGAAAAGAACATTGCTGCTTTAGTAGAATCTAATCAGTCGGAACCCAAAAACATATCGTTTTATCTACACATTCCTTTTTGCGGTAAACTCTGTCATTACTGTGGATGTAACACCATTATTAGTAAGGATCAAGGAATGATAAAAAACTATGTAGAGACATTGAAAAAGGAAATCCTTATTTATAAAAATCTACTCGATCCAAATAGAAAAATATCTCAAATACATTGGGGTGGTGGAACACCAAACTATTTACCTATTGAAGAGGTAGAAGGCATAATGGCAATGTTCTTCAATAATTTTGAATTTACTCAAAAACCTGAGATTGCAATGGAATGCCATCCTGCACATTTAACTTTTGAATATGTTGACCGACTAATAAAAAGTGGCATTAACCGTATGAGTTTAGGAGTTCAGGATTTTGAATCAAATGTTATGTTAGCGGTAAACCGCGACGAATCCATCATTCCAATCGATGAACTTGTGGAGTACATTAAAAGCAAAGGTGATATCTCTGTTAATCTTGATTTTGTTTATGGACTTCCTTTCCAAACCCCCGAAAGTTTCAATTCTACAATAAATAAAGCAGTATCAGCCAATCCCGATCGTTTGGCAATATTCTCTTACGCTCATGTTCCATGGCTAAAAAAAGCACAAAAAAAATTAGAAAAATACGATCTGCCAAATGCCGAACAGAAAATAGCTTTATTTGATGCTGCATATCACGTTTTAACAGAAAATGGATATGTTCCAATTGGACTTGATCATTTTGCTAAACCAAAAGACGAACTAAGCATTGCATTAAATACCAAGACACTACACAGAAATTTCCAAGGGTATTGTACAAGAGAAACTACAGGACAAGTTTATGCTTTGGGTGTAAGTGGAATTAGTCAGTTAGACAATGCATACCTGCAAAATACTAAAGACATACGTATATACAAAAAAGCTATTGAAGCCGGAGAATTACCCGTAGAAAAAGTATATTTCGTTAATAACGACGAGAAAATTATTAGAGAAGTAATTAATGAGCTGATGTGCAATAATTATCTGTCTTTTTATCGTATAGCTAAAAAATACAATATTACTATCGACAAACTAAAAACAATAGTTACTTTTGAAGAAGAAACCATTAAACAGTTTGAAAAAGAAGGTTTATTAATATTCAAAGAAGATACAATTGAAATTACAGATGAAGGTCAATTCTTTATGCGAAATATAGCTGCAAGTTTTGATCCGAAAATGAAAATGAACCATAAAAATTTCTCTAAAGCACTTTAAAATGAAAGAAAAAAGAGTCGCCATTATTGGTGCCGGAATTACAGGCTTAACCACAGCATTTTATTTAAAAAAAGCAAGCATTCCCTTTACTGTTTTTGAGAAAAGTGACAAACTTGGTGGCGTGATGCAAAGTAAAACAGACGGAACATTCATTTATGAAACAGGTCCAAATAGTGGTGTAATATCACATACTGAAATAGCTGATCTTTTTTGCGAATTAGAAGGAAAATGCGAGCTAGAATTAGCCAATGATAGTTCTGAAAAACGTTTGATTTGGAAGAATGGGAAATGGCATCCGCTTCCTTCCGGTTTACTTTCTGCAATTGGAACTCCCCTATTTAAGTTTAGTGATAAATTACGTGTTTTAGGTGAGCCTTTTCGTAAAAAAGGAAGCAATCCGAACGAAGATCTAGCTTCACTGGTAAAAAGACGCTTAGGGAATAGCTTTTTAGATTATGCTATCGATCCATTTATACTTGGTATTTATGCGGGCGACCCAGCTTATATTGTTCCAAAATATGCGCTTCCAAAATTGTATAATCTAGAGCAAGATTATGGTAGTTTTATTGGTGGAGCCATTAAAAAAGCGAGAATACCAAAAACAGAAAACGACAAAAAAGCCAACCGAAAAATATTTTCTACCAAGGGAGGTTTAGGCAAATTAATTTCAGCTTTAGTAGAAGAAGTTGGAGAGGAAAACATTTTTACAAAAACAAAAATTGAAATTATAGATAATGCTTTTACAGTTCTTGTAAATGGGAAAAAACAACAATTTTCTCAAATAGTTTATACCGGAACAAGCAAAAGACTATCTAATTTAATGCCATTTATAAATAAAGATACACTAAAACCTATTGAGTCTTTAAAATATGCCAAAGTAGTGGAAGCTAGCATAGGATTTAAAAAGTGGGAAGGAAGAGAATTAAATGCATTTGGAGGCCTTGTTCCCTACAGAGAGGACAAAAACATTTTAGGTGTTTTGTTTATGTCAAACCTCTTTAAAAACCGAGCCCCAGAAGGAGGAGCACTTTTTACTATTTTTTCCGGAGGAATGCGCAAAGCTTATCTGACTGAACTACCGGAAAACGATCTTAAAGCAAGAATAGCAAAAGATTTTAATGAGATGATGGGTTTAAAATCTTTTAAACCTGATTTATTTGAACTCAATTATTACAATCAGGCCATTGCCCAATACGGTGCTGATAGCGAAGCTCGCTTAGCAAGTATTTCCCAAATTGAAAAGGAAAACTCAGGTTTATTCTTAGCCGGTAGCATGCGCGATGGCGTTGGAATTGCCGATAGAGTGAAGCAAGGAAAAGAGATTGCATTACAAATTGTAAAACATTAAGATACCTTTGTCCTGTTTGGATCGACTAATTACATTTTATTTTCGAGGAAAATCCACAATTAAATTTCGCCTTTGATCATCAAAACGTGAAAATCCTCGACCAAAAACGTCATAATTAGGAAGTAATTGTTTTTTAAAAGAACTCTCCTTAATAACTCCTGTAATTTGTTCAAGAGCTTTGTCTAATAACGGCTCTGTTGGATCGCCCAAAGGAATACCTGCCCATAAATCATCATAAACATAAAAATCGGGAGCAAAACCATCTTTAAAATCCGTAACTCCATTAGCATTGGCATAGCGTAAAACTATTGGCTGAATACCCCAATTATCAAAATCGGCATAATAATTAGGGTCGACGTAAATGTCTTCGGGTTTCATAGTGATACTTCCTGTATATTTTCCGTAAGTAGTATCACCTATAAGAATAACATCCATATAAGGATCTAATCCGGTAATCGTCAACTCAGAAGCCGAAGCAGATCCGCTACCGGTTAAAATATATACTTTGTCCAAATCTAAATTTGCAGGATTAGTAGATAAAAAATTAAGCTCTATTTGATTATAAACACCTTTTTCTTGCCAATAGTTCTGATAAAAGGAGTTCCATTGCATATTTACCAAAACATTTTCGGCACTTACTATCGCTTGCGGAGCAATAGAGCTGCACAAATACTGTGCGGCAGAAATATATCCCCCGGGATTATATCTAATATCCAGTACCAAATCGGTAATACCATTACTTTTAAAATACTGAAAAGCATCATCTAAACTTGTATTATAATTACTAATAAACTGAGCATAAAACAGATAGCCAACTTTATGTCCATTTACCTCAATAATATCAGTAATTAACACAGGATCAAGGTTTAATATTTCGGAGGTCATGCTTAAAGAGCTCCCAGCTACTATACTTCCATTATTATTAATCCCTTTGGTAATAGAGATTGTTGATCCATAAAAAAGATCTTTATAATTATCATCGGTAATATCGCCTCCATTAAGTAAAAGGATAATATCGCCACGAATAATTCCTGCACGAGAAGCAGGAGAATCAGGATAAACATACTCTACTAAAGCGAATAAAGTTCCGGTATTAGAGAAGCGACCAAAAGCTAATGAATAACCAAAAGTAGTTTCTACACCCTCAAAACTATCTTCTAAAGCTTCTATATCATCGGTAATAAACGACCATTTATCCTCATCATAAAGTAATTTATAAAAATACTCTTCTGAATCGAATTCAAAATTATTATCAATTTCGGGTAAATAATCCTCCCACAGATATACATCTTCCATACTAACTAAGATAAAATCATTTACTTTTTGAGTTAATAGTGGGGCTTCTCCCTCCTTAGGAATATCTTCTTTTTCACAAGATAGAAAAAGAGATATTAGCATCAAGAGCGTAAAAATTTTGACCGAAATTTTAAATACTTTTTTCATAATTACATATTTACAGAACTCAAATTTATAACAAATATTGTAATCAATTGCGCTGATTTTAATAATGTGCAAAACATTGAGTTCTGATGGGGAAAGTCGTATTATAACATAAAAAAGCTCCGAGATTATCTCGAAGCTTTTAGTGCCCAGAACAAGAGTCGAACTTGCACACCCTAAACGGGCGCCAGCCCCTCAAGCTGGTGCGTCTACCAATTTCGCCATCTGGGCTTCTTTTTCATTTCGCCCATCTGACGGAGCTCGCTATTTAACATTTCCCAAATTATAAAAAATTCGAGTTAGCTTCGGTTCGCCATCTGGGCTTCATTCCAGTTATGAAAAAACACTGAAATTTACACTGCAAATGTATAAATTTTTTCTTTCAGAAAAAGGGTTTCAAAATTATTCTTACTTTTGAATAAGAGAGAAAGTTGATTAACATTTAAACGAAAGAACCCATGTTTACCACTAAGGACATCAAACAAATTGAAGCAAAAGGCATGAGCCTCGAACAGGTTGAAAACCAACTTAAAAATTTTAAAACAGGATTTCCCTTTATCAAATTAAAAGCTGCTGCTACTCCGGGAAAAGGACTCAAAACATTCTCTGAAGACGAAACTAAAGAATTAATTGCAAATTACACCAATTCTATTGCAGAAAAATCTTTAATTAAATTTGTTCCTGCTTCGGGTGCTGCTTCTCGTATGTTCAAGCATTTATTTGAGTTTAGAGAAGAATTGCAAAAGGGTAAAACTCTTAATTTATCTGACGATTCTGATTTTAATTCTGTGGCTTATTTCTTCTCACACATAAAAAACTTCGCTTTTTATTCTGATTTGGGGAAAAAAATGAAAAGTAAAGGGTTGAATATTAATGACAAATTAGAACAAAAAGATTACCTCAGCATTTTGAATAATCTTCTTGATGAAGATGGCCTTGAATATGCAACTTTACCGAAAGGCTTGTTAAAATTTCATCCATATACTGATAAAAATCGTTTAGCTATTGAAGAGCATTTAGTTGAAGGTGCTGTTTACGGAAAGGATGACAACAATAAAGTGAACTTACATTTTACTGTCTCACCTGAGCATCAAACAAAATTTGAGGAAGTTATTAATGAGATTACTCCAAAATATGCAAATCAATATAAGGTAGAATTTGAAATAAGTTTTTCACAACAAAAACCTTCAACGGATACTATCTCTGTTGATTTAAATAATGAGCCTTTTCGTGAAAATAACGGATCTATATTATTTCGTCCGGGCGGACATGGTGCTTTAATTGAAAATCTTAACGAGCTTGAAGCCGACATAATTTTTGTTAAAAATATTGACAATATTGTTCCTGACAAACATCGTCAGCCCACTTACGATTATAAAAA
>Ga0164318_10000575_pt1 | contig 28935 bp, 24 predicted proteins | sample GuaBasSedimGuay9_FD_113734 | JGI IMG/M metagenome (GOLD analysis project Ga0164318, IMG submission 113734) | Subseafloor sediment microbial communities from Guaymas Basin, Gulf of California, Mexico - Guay9, Core 4571-4, 0-3 cm | ecosystem: Environmental > Aquatic > Marine > Hydrothermal vents...
CCGGTGCCGCCGCCGCTCTTGTGGATCATGGCAGTGTGTTTGATGGCCTCGAAGATGCTGTCGATGGAGTCATCGACCGGCAGCACAAAGCAGGCCGAGAGCTGCCCCAATTCCCGCCCGGCATTCATCAGGGTGGGGGAATTGGGCATAAAGGCCAATGAGGCCATCAGGTCGTAAAATCGGCGGGTAGTGGCGGCGATATTCGCCTCAGAGTCATAGAGGCGGTCCACCTGGGCGATAGTCGCGGCCACCCGCTCAAACATATCGGTCGCGGCCTCGCAAACTTCCCCCTGATTGTCTTTTTTGAGGTAACGTTTTTTCAGAACCACCAGCGCATTAGGAGTTAAGGACAGTCCTCCACCGATCTCCCCATCGATTGCCATGCTGATCATTGCCATCTCCTTTTTAAATTGCTATTGGCGAGCGAAATCTAACTTGTTTAAAATACTATATATTGTATTTTTAAGGAGAATAACCTACTATATATCTGGTGTCAAGAACTTTTTTACGGGCCGTGGATTTATGGCCGAAAACCTCAGGAGTGGCGGGTAATTCCACTCCAACCGAAAATTCATGATGCTTAAAATCGCCTTGAAAGTGCGGTTGACAAAATTAATTTGATATCTTATATAAAAAGGGGATTGGGGGATCGTCCAGCGGCAGGACAGCAGACTCTGGATCTGCTTACCGAGGTTCGAATCCTCGTCCCCCAGCCAAGGTTCTTGGTATCGAGCCTAGGGCAAAAAAAAACGGGCATAATCCCCGGTAGCTCAGTTGGTAGAGCGGGTGGCTGTTAACCACTTGGTCGGCGGTTCGAGTCCGTCCCGGGGAGCCAGATCTTAAGCAGGCCATCTTTCTGAGGAGAGAGATGGTCTTTGTTTTGGTTAGCCTGGTTGTTAAGATCCGCCTAGTCTCGGGATCATGGCATGTCGTCCGGGGCTGTCTGCGTCCAGGGCTAGGAAATTGGCAGGGTCTTATTTTTTAAGTAGGCCAAACCCTAAACTTGCCCTTTACAAACCCCTCAACCTGACTTAACATAAGCTCAATCCCGATCATCAAATTCCTGCCTCAGGCTGGAATCTAACCAAAATAGGGAAATAATTTCTAAGGAAAGCCTCGATGGGCTCCATTAGGATTCGTATTGCTAAGGATTTTGAGCGCCTGGAAGAGCAGATGCGCCAGATGATGGATAACCTGTTCGGTCCGGTTAACCCGGCGGCCGCAGTCCCGCTGCCCAGATTTCGACCCGCGGTCGATGTCTATGAGACCCCTGGGGAAATGGTAATACGCATGGAACTGGCCGGGGTGGTTAAGGAGGAGTTATCCCTCACTCTGAACCAGCAGCAGTTAAACATCAGCGGGCGGCGACGGTTTTACACCAATGATCCGGTGCAGCGGTTTTTACAACTCGAAATCGATTACGGGCTATTTGCTCGCACCTTTCAGGTTCCCAGATTGATTGAGGAAAGCCAGATCCGCGCCGAATATAACAATGGCATTCTGGAAGTGCGTCTACCCTTCCGGCCGCCGACCCCGGCTAAGACCATTACGGTCAAAGAAGAATAGCAGGGGAGGCGCGGCGCGGTTTTCAAAATTAAGACCATAAAATTAACTGGAAAATAATATTATGAGCTTACCGAAAAACTTAGAGGCGGAAGCGCGGCTCGTGGAAAGCCCTGAGGCCAGGGCGAACGGGGATTTCCGGTTATTGCCCATTCTGCCCATGAACGATTTGGTGCTTTTCCCACGGATAGTGGTCCCACTATCCTTGGCCGAGGAGTCCGCCCAGCATTTGGTGGATGATACCTTATTAAAAGATAAGATCATCGGCATTCTGACCAGCCAACAAGCTGCCCTGGAGGCCCCTAGGCGGGATAATCTCTACCAGGTCGGCACCGCCGCAGTGATCTTAAAGATGGGTAAAACCCAGGACGAGGTGGTGCGCCTGCTGATCCAGGGATTGTATCGCTTCCGGGTGGAGGAGATCGTCAGCCAAGAACCCTATCTGCAGGCCCGGGTAACGCCGATTGCTGAGGAATTTGAGCCCGATATGGAAATTGACGCCTTGGTCTCCAATCTCAAGGGCTTGTTTTTAAAGATGCTAGAGTTATCCCCCTATCTGCCTACGGAATTGGGGGCCATGGTGCGGGAAATCGATGACCCGCGGGTCCTGGCCGATGTCGCAGGTGGCAGTATGAATATCTCCAAAAAAGATAAGCAGGAACTGCTGGAAACCATCGACGTGAAAGAACGCCTGCACAAGGTCCTAGCTCTTGTTAATCGGGAGTTGGAAATTCTGGAGTTAGGCAAAAAAATCCAGACCCAGGTCAAAGGGGAGATGGACAAAGCGCAGCGGGATTACTACCTGCGCGAGCAGATCAAGGCCCTGCAGAAAGAGCTGGGCGAGGTTGACGATCGCACCCGAGAAATCGACGAGATGCGGACCCGATTAGAGGATAGCGGGCTCCCGGAAACGGCCTTCAAGGAAGCCGAGCGCGAGCTGAAGCGCTTGAGCCGCATTCCGCCCACTTCCCCGGATCATCAGGTGATCCGCACCTATTTGGAATGGATGATCGAGCTGCCCTGGAGCGTCACCACGGAAGACAACCTGGATCTGGAGCAGGCCCGCCGCATCCTGGATGAGGATCACTATAACCTGGAGAAGGTCAAGAAACGCATCCTGGAATATCTGGCGGTGCGCAAGCTCAAACCCGACATGAAGGGACCGATTCTGTGTTTTGTGGGTCCGCCAGGCACTGGCAAGACCTCGCTGGGGAAATCGATTGCCCGGGCCTTGGGCCGCAAATTTGTCCGCCTGTCTCTGGGCGGCGTCCGGGACGAAGCCGAGATCCGCGGCCACCGGCGGACCTATGTCGGGGCCTTGCCCGGGCGCATCATCCAGAGCATACGTCGCGCCGGCAGCAACAACCCGGTGTTTATCCTGGATGAAATTGATAAGATCGGCGCCGACTTCCGGGGCGACCCGTCCTCGGCCTTGCTTGAGGTTCTTGATCCGGAGCAGAATTTTTCCTTTTCCGATCATTATCTGGAAGTGGGTTTTGATCTGTCTAAGGTGATGTTTCTCACCACTGCCAACATGCTGGATACCATTCCGCCGCCGCTGCGGGACCGCATGGAAGTCCTGGAATTGCCGGGCTACACCGAAGAGGAGAAACTGACGATCGCCTGTAATTATCTATTACCCCGGCAACTGGCGGCCCACGGCCTGCAAGCCGAGCAACTGGAGATAACCTCCGAGGCCATGCGACGCGTGATCAGCGAATATACTCGGGAGGCCGGGCTCCGGAACCTGGAACGCGAGATCGCCGCGCTCTGCCGCGGGGTAGCTCGGGAGATCGCCGAAGGCCGGTGTACCGAGAAGCGCATTACGGAAGCCGAAGTTCCGGCCTATCTCGGTCCTTCCCGTTTCTATCGGGAGCCGGCCCTGGAGCACCCGGAACCGGGAGTGGCTACCGGTCTGGCCTGGACCCCTACCGGCGGCGAAATCCTGTTCATTGAAGCCCTGCGCATGCCGGGTAACAGCCGTCTTAAACTCACCGGCCAGTTAGGGGAGGTCATGAAGGAATCGGCTGACGCGGCGCTGAGCTATATCCGGGCCCGGGGTCCTTATTTGGGCGTACCCGAGGATTTCTTCGACAAAACCGATATCCATATCCATGTCCCGGCCGGGGCCATTCCCAAAGACGGCCCTTCCGCCGGGGTGGCGATGCTGACCGCGCTGGTGTCTTTGTTGTCCAATCGGCCGGTGAAAAAAGGGCTGGCCATGACCGGGGAAATTACCTTGCGGGGTCATGTCATGCCGGTGGGCGGTATCAAGGATAAGGTGCTGGCCGCGCATCGCGCCGGCCTCGAGGAGATTATCCTGCCGGCCCAAAATAAGAAAGATCTGGAAGAAATTCCAGCCAAGGTCCGAGAACAACTCAAGTTTCACCTGGTGGAGCGCATGGATCAAGTGTTGGAGATAGCCTTCAGCGATCCGGCTGCGCAATTAGAGCACTAGTCGGAATTTCGGGTTTGGCGGGGGTAGTTCCATCAACAAATCAACGGCTTAGTTAACTTATGCCTAAGCATCGTAAACTATAACTAAAAACTCGAAACTAAATGATCTACGGCATCGGCGTCGATCTGGTCAAAATTGCGCGGCTGGCAGCAACGGTCAGCCGATTCGGGGATCGCTTCTTGAACCGGGTCTTTACCCCCCAAGAGATCGCCTATTGCCAGGCGCGGACCAGACCGGAAAATAATCTGGCGCTGCGTTTTGCCGCCAAAGAGGCCTTTTCCAAGGCCTTGGGGGTGGGACTGCGCCGCAACGGCATCCGCTGGCGCGATGTCGAGGTGGTGCCCGCGCCTTCCGGCCGTCCGGATCTCGTCATTCGGGGTCGGGCGGCGGAGCTGTGCCAGCAGGTCGGGATCCGGGGGATGTTTATCTCCCTGAGCGATGAGGGCGAATACGGGGTAGCGGTTGTCGTGCTGGAGATTTGAAGTAGTCTTGGAGTCAGGCAATTGAATACGTCTAACCCCCAAGCCGTGTTTCTACCTTAACTTAATTGCCCTACACTCCTCCACTTTTATATTTTTTTTGGGTCCTGACGCCATCCCCCTTCTCTGAGGTTTCCATTTCGTGACCGCGGGCCAACAAAATAAGCAATTAATTGAAATTACATAGATATTATTAACCGCATTGACTCCCCCGACATTTTAAGTTATTTTGCAACTGAGTTGAAAAATGAGTCAATGGTGTAATTTCCGACAGTTACTGGACCGTCATCAGCTCCGGCCCACAACCTTGCGCCTGCGGGTCCTGGAGATCTTGGGGGCCGCGTCGCAAGCTTTGCCGGTCCAGAAAATTCTGGCCTTGATCAGGATCGAACGTTCGGTCAACAAGGTGACGGTCTATCGCATTTTAGGTGATTTTTGCAATTTGGGAATTATCCGCAAAATCAACCCTGAGGGCAGATCGACCTTTTATGAACTGGCGTGTGAGCACCACCCCCCGCATCCGCATTTCCAGTGCTGTCGTTGCGGTGAGGTGCAGTGCCTGGAGTCGATTTCCCTCGATCATTTATGTGCGGAACTGCAAGAGGTTTTGGGCCCGGGTGCGCTGCGGGTGGAAATCCGCGTGGAAGGCATCTGCCCGAAATGCCAGGCCCTAACCCCAGAAAAAGTATAACCATACGGTAATATTATGATGTGGGGTAAAAAAACTAGATCTGCAAAGCCCGGCACATTAATATGTCTCTTAAACCAAAAACATTCCATCTCTCGCCAGGCCAAAGGTTTTTGGGGGTTGATCCTGCTCTTGCTGACATTGGTGGTTCTTATTCCCCCCAGGGCTTGGGGGGTACAAGCGCCAGGAAAAATTATCGTCGTCGCCAGTATCATCCCCCTGGGGGATTTCTGTCAAAATCTGGGGCGAGAACGGGTTCAGGTTGAAGTATTGGTCCCCCCCGGCGCCAGTCCCCATATCTTTGAGCCACCGCCCTCAGTGATTGGTACGGTTAAGCAGGCCCAGGTCTTGGTTTATGTCGGGGCCGGGTTAGATCCATGGGTCAAGCGTCTTCTGGACAGCCGCGCCCCTGGAAATTTAGTAGTCGTTGAAGCCGTGCAGGCCATTGCTTTACTCAGTCAAGGTGATTCCCACCCGCATGAACAGGGCAACCCCCATGTCTGGTTGGATCCGGTGCTGGCTAAAAGCATCTGCCAGGATATCGCGCAGGCCCTGATCACCACTGATCCTAGCCATCGCCAGTATTATGAAGCTAATCTGATTAATTACCTCCACCGGTTGGAAGAATTGCATAAAGACATAAAGAATACGGTGGCGAGTTTTAGCCATCGCCAATATGTCTGTTTCCATCCCGCCTTCACATATTTTGCGCAGCGTTATAATCTTCAGGAAGTAGGGGTCATTGAAACGGCCCCGGGCCGGGAACCCAGTCCGCGTCAGATCCGGAATATTATTGACGCTATCCACCGCTATAAGATGCGAGCGATTTTTGCCGAAGCCCAATTAAGTCCCCGGCTCGCCCAGGTGATTGCCCGCGAAGCCGGGGTCCAGATGCTGCTCTTGGATCCGCTCGGTGGCCGGCCACCCTACGGGACCGATTACCTTGCATTAATGCGCTATAACCTCTCCATCATGGCACAGGCTCTAAGGTGATGGGAAACGTGGCGATCCGCATCCGGAATCTTTATCTCAAATTTAACCATCAGCTGATCTTGGAAAATATTAACTTAGAGATCCAAGCCGGCCGCTTCGTGGGGGTATTAGGCCCTAACGGCGCGGGGAAAAGCTCTTTATTAAAGGTTATCTTAGGGCTGGTGAAACCTAGCCGCGGCGAAGTGCTGGTCTTTGGCGAAACCCCGCACAGGCTGAGGCGGATGAGACATCTGGTGGGTTACTTGCCGCAGAGGCCCCTGGGCAATCCCCACTTCCCGGTGTCAGCGCTGGAGGTGGTGCTGATGGGACGGTATGGCCATATCGGGTTGATTAAAAGGCCCGGGGCCAGAGATAAGGAAATTGCCCGCCAAAATTTGGAGCGGGTGGGGATTGCCCATCTGGCCGACCGACCGATCGGGGAGCTTTCCGGCGGCGAACAACAGCGGGTGTTCATTGCCCGAGCCTTGTCGGCCGAACCACATCTCCTCTTGTTGGATGAGCCTAGCGTTTCTTTGGATGTCTGTTCTCAAGATGAATTGTACGATCTGATCAATAGCGTCAAACTCGAACTGAACCTTACGGTGATCATGGTGTCGCATGACCTCGCTGCGGTAGCCAGCCACGTCGATGACATCATCTGTATCAACAGACGCATTCACGTGCACCAGCCCCCGCCGATCGGTCGTATTGCCTTGGAGAACACCTTCGGTTGCAGTGTCGAGTTTCTCTTTCACGGCAAAATCCCGCATCGCGTGGTCCGAGTGCACGATGATTGACCTTTGGCATCTCGACTTTTTCCAGCGCGCCTTGCTGGCCGGAGCCCTGCTCAGCCTGATCGGCGGACTGCTGTCGGTATTTGTCATTCTGCGCCGCATGGCCTTTATTGGCGTGGGCATCTCACACTCGGCCTTCGGCGGCGTGGCGCTGGGTTTCCTGTTGGGAGTCGATCCCCTGTGGACCGGGGTAGGTTTTGCGGTCCTGGTGGCGCTGCTCATTGAATGGGTCCGCAGCCAGGGCCGTCTGGAGGAAGACGCGGCCATCGGCATCTTTTTTGCCGCGGCCATGGCCCTGGGAGTGATCTTTTTACACTTTTCACCGACTTACAATGTCGAGGTCTTTGGGGTGTTGTTCGGCAACATCCTGGCCATCGGTCAGGTGCAATTAATCCAGATACTGATCATTACCCTGGCCGTCCTGGCCACCATGGCGGTCATCTTCAAAGAACTGGTGTTCTTGAGCTTTGACGAAGAAATGGCCTGGGTCAGCGGCGTGCCGGTAGAGGCGCTGCGCTGCTTGTTTCTGGTCATCATGGCGCTGGTCATCATTGTCTCCATCTACCTGGTGGGGATCATCCTGGTGTCGGCCCTGATGGTTATCCCCGGGGCCATCGCCCGCCAACTGACCCAAAAGGTGCGCACCATGATGGTGGTCGCCATGGCTAGCGCCCTGGGTTCGACTCTAGGGGGGCTGTATTTCTCCTATCAGGTGGATTGGCCCTCCGGGGCAACGGTGGTATTGTTGCTGTCGCTATTATTTATGATTTCGACGCTGGTGCGCCGGTCAAGGCCGCGTCCGCTAGGCTAAGTTACCAATGGCCTCCCCCAAAACCCCACCTAACCGCCGTCCTAAACTAAAAAGCCCGATATTAGGGCTGCTGTTGGCCCTGTATTTACCGTTGGTCGGCGCCGTCTTCCACACTTTACACACCTGTCAGCGAGCCGGAAATCATTGTGGCACCTGCCAGGATGCGAAGCCGAGCAACCTTCACCAGGGCCAAAGAATATTAAATTGTCCTTCCGACGCGAGGCACAAATTTGCCGTCTCATCCTACCTAAACCCAGACCTTCAGCTCCTTCCGCATTCCCGTAAGTGTCTGGCCTGTAGATTTTTCCAACATTTTCTTGGCCAAGACTTTGGTCCACCCCTGTGTTTAACACCGCAATGGATCGTCATTGACCAGATTGTTCCGTTTTATTCAACCATAATTGTCTCCCCGTACTTTGTCTGCCCGGCCCCTCGGGCCCCGCCTGGCGCTTCCCTGGCTTAGCCTAGTTTTTCATCGAGAAACTTCCCCTCCCCTGGTGGGAGGTGGTTGGGGGGAGGGGAACAAGGAGTTTCTGGATGGACTCTAGCCTAATTCCCAAAACCCCAAAAAATTTTTACATGTGCGGACCCCGCCAGACCTGGCTGAGGTTTTCTGGGTCTATCCGCCTTCACGAAATCTGAGGCATCTGAATCACCATTTCTTTGATCAGCCCAAGCCTTAGAGGAGGAGGGTAATGTTCTCCACCCTTAAGCAGCATAAGGTCATAGTGGTCCTGATGATCATCGGCCTATGGTGCGGGCCCCTCCCGGGCTATGCCGAATCCGAAATCATCAGCCTGGATAGCCATCAAGTTGAGCAATCAGCCGTATCCGTCTCGGAACCGGAAAAGGCCGAAACGGTGCAACTGGACGCGGTGGTGGTTACGGCGACCCGCACCGATACCCCGGCCTTTGACACCTCGCTGCCGGTGAATGTCATCCCCCGCCAGCAGATCGAACGGGAACAGCCGATTTCCCTGGGCGATCTTTTTAAGCGGCAGGCCGGAGTCGATGCCTCAAGCACCGGCCCTGGCATTGTCCGGCCCATGATCCGCGGTCTTTTTGATGACCGGGTGCTGGTCCTGGTGGACGGCATCCGGCTGTCGGAGCAACGGGGCGGGGGCAATCATCGCCTGTCCATCGATCCGGAGCAGATCGAGCGTATCGAAGTCGTGCGCGGCCCCGGCTCGGTGCTTTACGGCTCTGACGCCCTGGGAGGAGTGATCAATCTCATCACGCGCCAGGCCAAGGTTGAAGAAGGGCGCGGTTGGCGCTCGCAGGTGTCGCTGGGCAGCGGGGTCAACAACGCCAATGACGGCCTGGAGCACACCGCTCATCTGCAAGCCGGATACAATAACGTCAATCTGTTTTTTAACAGCGTCTATCGCAATACGGGTGATATCCGAACTCCTACCGGCAACCTGCCGCACAGCTTTTACCGCGGTTTTACCCTGAGTGGCGGCGGCAATATTGCCTGGCCGCAGAGCGAACTGGCCTTGTCGGCCTGGGGTACTCAAGCCGATATCGGGGTACCGAACCGCACCGCCCAAGAGAGTTATTTTCAAGGCGAAGTTCAGGTCATGGTCCAGGGGACTTATCGCCGTTATGAGATTGCCGAGTTTTGCCCGGAGATCAAGATTGACGCGGCGTTTCAGCGCCATCAACGCCATATGCACCTCCTCAATCCGGATCCGCCGACGGTGGATCAAGAGATCTTTCTAAATATCAATACCTGGAACTTGCAGACCCAGGCCAACTTAACCTGGGGCGACCGGCACCGGTTCACCACCGGCCTGCAATGTTTTCGCGAAGACGCCACCTCGACCCGGGAGCGGTGGTTGATTACTCCCGGCGGTTGGCTGCCCCGCCCCCTGCCGGGAGTGATCCCCGATGCCGACCGCACCGGCGTGGGGTTATACGCCCAGGACGAAATCAGTCTGACCGACCGCCTGTCTCTGACCCCCGGAGTCCGGTTTGACTGGATCCGGTCGGCCTGTGGGGAGTTGGACTCGCATCCGGTCCGGGCCACTACCGAGGATGATCACGCGGTGAGCGGCAACCTCGGATTCTTATATCGTTTGACTCCCAATCTCAACCTGGTGGCCAATGTTGGCCGGGCCTTTCGGGCCCCGACGTTGCTTGAACGATTCTTCTTTGGCCCGCATCAGGAGACCGTGGATATTGGCAATCCCGATCTGAAGGCTGAAACCAGCTTCAACCTGGATCTGGGTTTAAAGGCCAAATTTCCCCGTTTTCAGGGCACCTTGAGTCTGTTCCGCAATGAAATTTCTGATTATATCATCAAGCAGCGCACCGGTATTTTTGATCCGGCCAGCGGCCTGGAAATCGCCAAATGGGAAAATGTCGGCCGCGCCTTGCTCTATGGTATCGAAACCGAGGGGGAGTTTGCCCTGGGAGGTGGTGTTGCCCTGTTTGCCAATCTCAATTACGTGCGCGGCAAGGACCAGACCGCGTCCACTGATCTGCCGGATATACCGCCTTTAAGAAGCAACTATGGCCTGCGTTATGAGCGAAAAATTCAACCGGACTGGGAACTGTGGACCGAAATGGCCGGGCTGACCGCGGCCCGCCAGGGTAAAGTCGCGCCCTGGGAGGAGCCTAGCGGGGGCTATACCACCTTTACCTGGTCGGCCGGCGCCATCTATCGCCAAAACCTGCGTCTGAGCCTGATGGTGGCTAATCTGACCGATAAAAGCTATCATGACCATCTTTCCCAGGTCACCTGGCTCAACGAACAGCCGGGCCGCAACGTCCGGGTTAATTTAAACTTTAAATTTTAAGGGGAAATCTATTATAATAACGACAATCTGAGTGGAACAGGCTTTCGGCCGGTTCCAGAGCAACGGCAAGATGCCGGTGCCGCCAATGATTCCCTAATCGAATCTGGGGTGATCATGAACAAGCCGCAACAACGGTTAGAATCGCTGGCAAGGATGCTGACCTACATCCTCAGCCATCGCCCGGACGAGTTTGGCCTGGTGTTGGACGCCCACGGCTGGCTGTCCATTAAAGAGCTGCTCCGGGCCTTGAGCGAAGAGCCGGGCTGGGGATTTGTCCGGCGTTCGCATCTGCAGGACGCGGTTTACCTCCTGACGCCGCGCCGTTTTGAAATTGCCGAGAATCTAATCAGGAGCCTGCCTGCTAATGCCGCGCTCTGCCGCACCACGGAAAGCGAATGGCCACCCGCCCTGCTGTATCGGGCCATTACCCGCAAGTCCCATCCGGTGGTCGCCCAACAAGGGCTGAGACCGCCGCCTGACGGTCAGCTAATCCTGGCCCGAAATGTCGAGATGGCCCAGCGCATCGGTCACCGCCGCGATCCCCAGGCAGTGCTGGTCACGGTCCAGGCCCCGGCCGCGGCCGCGGCCGGCACGCAATTTTATCGCTATGGCGAAGAGTTGTTTCTAACCACGGCGATTCCGCCGAATTTCTTACAGATTCCACCCTGTCCGAAAGAAGAACCAAAGAAACCGGCTTCCAAGCCCTCCGTCTCCGAAGAACTCGGACATTCGACGGCCATTCCCGGCTCAGTGCTGTTGGATATTCAAGGTAAACCGCTAAACCGCAGCAAAGAGCCACGGCGGAAAAAAGGGCCGGAGTGGAAAGAACAGGCGCGGCGGGAACGGCGTCAGCGCCGCCGCCAGCCGCGTTGATCAGCCTGGCAGATATAAGACCAAGATTTAAAAGCTAAGCCTGGGTCTGGTCATGACCGAGTAATTTCTAAGGAGCCGAAGTTCCTAAAAAATTATTCTTAACATTCTGGGAAAGCTGGTTCGGGTCATTATATCGAAAGTAAAAAAGAGATTAGCCGCGAAATGGACGCCCTGATTGTCCTGGGTTGCGTGATCGGGAAGGACGGATACCCGGGACGGGTGGCGCGCTTCCGGGTGAGCCATGCCCTGCGGCTGGCGGTCGAGTACTATCCCCAAAGCTACCTGATCCTGAGCGGCGGCCAGCGCCGTGGCACCCCGACCTCGGAAGCCCGGGCCCTGGCAGCCTGGGGATTGGGTTGGGCCGAATCCCAGTGGGATGGCGATACCCGGTTGCGCCTGGCGGAACGCCTGCTCTATGAAGAACGCAGCCTCACCACCGCGCAGTCGGCCAAGAACACTGTTCAATTGTTGAAAGACCAGGGCTTTACCCAGGCCGGGCTGGTGACTGATAGCCTGCATATGTACCGGGCCGCCTATCTGTTCGCCCGCCAGGTGGCCGATTCCCCGTTGCGCCTCCACCCCTTGCCGGTCTCCGGCCTTTATGCCGATTACTGGCGGCGGCGGCGCTACGCCCGGCTGAGCAAGCTGGTGTTGCGGGAAGGCGGCGCCTGGGTCAAGCTGCTGGGGCAACGGTTGCTCGGCGGGGGACGGGTTTGAAAAGTTCAAGGTTCAAAGTTCAAGGTTTGAGGTTTAAAATAGGTCAGGTTTTAATTAAGCCAGGAAATATTTAATAATTTGCAAGGGTCTTTAGGGTTCCGGAGGAAGGGGGTGGAAGCAATTTATTAAGTTAAAAAATAATATGTTCCTGTTTTATTTATTAAATCACTGCCATACGGTTTGGCTTGGGGCGAAATTTGGCGCGGTCAAGGGCGGGGCCTGGTCTTTCGCAGCGTAACCTCTTAGAGTTTTAAGGAAAATTTAAAAAAAAACTTCTGGTCACAAAATATTCTTGACAAAAAGGCCAGATGATTGTAAAAGCTACCTGTCTTGGGTATAGATGTTCGAGTTGTTGGTGTGATTGTGGATTTTTTCATTAGATAACCATTCTCCCGGTTGAGGCTAGCTAACATGGTGGAATTGAAAAGGCCGGTAAGCGCCGAATTGACCCCCGAGCAGGTGAACAGCATTAAAGAGGTTTGCGCCCGATTAAGTCAGGTGCGGGGCAAACTATTGCCGATCTTGCATGCGGTACAAGACATCTGTCATAACTGGCTGCCGCTGGAAGCCCTACAGTTAGTCGCCCAGGAGCTGGAGATCCCCTATGGCTATCTTTATGGGGTGTTGAGCTTTTACTCGATGTATTCGACCTCGCCGCGGGGCCAATATATCATCCGGATGTGCGAATCACCCCCTTGTCATATCTGTGGGGCCGATAATATCCTGGACATCTTGAAGGCCGAGTTGGGCATTGAAGTGGGGCAAACTACCGAAGACGGCCTGTTCACCCTGGAGCTGACCGCCTGTCTGGGGGTATGCGAAGTGGCCCCGGCCATGCAGATCAATGAGGTGGTGTTCGGCAATCTGACCGCCGATCGGGTGAAAGAGATCATTGCCGATTATCGGGCCGGGAAAACCGTGGATTACCGGACCTTGCCCCGCACCACCAATCCTTTGAGTGCCTACCCGTCCGGTCCCGATGAATTGATCCTGTTCCAGAACGTCGACCAGATCGATCCCATGAAAATCGAGGACTATCTGGCCCGCGGCGGTTACGAGGCCCTGAAAAAGGCAGTAACTACCATGACCCCGGAAGAGGTGGTCAATGAGGCCAAGACCTCCGGTCTGAGGGGCCGGGGTGGCGCTGGCTTCCCGGCCGGGCTCAAGTGGTCCTTTACCTTGCCCAATCCCAATACCCCCAAATATATCGTTTGTAATGCGGATGAAGGTGAGCCGGGTACCATTAAAGATCGCTATATCATGGAAGGCGATCCCCACCGGGTGTTGGAGGGCATGGCTATCGCCGGTTATGCGGTAGGGGCCTCGCATGGCTACATCTATGTCCGGGGTGAATATTATCTTTCCATGCTCAGACTGCAAAACGCCATTGATCAGGCCACGGCGCAGGGTTATCTGGGCAAAAGTATTTTCGGCACCGATTTCAATTTTACCATCGAAGTCCAGACCGGCGGTGGGGCTTATGTCTGCGGCGAAGAAACCGCGCTGATCGAATCAATCGAAGGTAAGCGCGGCAACCCCCGGGTCAAACCGCCCTTTCCGGGGGTAGTGGGCGTCTGGGGTAAACCGACCATCGTCAACAATGTCGAGACTCTATCCAGTGTGCCGTCGATTATCATGCAGGGCGGGGAATGGTATAAGCAAAAAGGCACCGAAGACGCGGCGGGGACCAAGATTTTCCAGGTCGTCGGCCACGTCCAGCGCCCGGCGGTAGTGGAAGCCAATCTGGGCATGACGTTAAGGGAGTTGATCGAAAAATATGGCGAGGGGGTCCGGGAGGGCAAGAAGTTCAAGGCCTGTCAGACCGGTGGCACCTCATTTGGCTTCCTTACCGATGAGCAGCTTGACACCCCGATGGAATATGCTGCCATGGGTAAAGCCGGGGGGGCCTTGGGCTCAGGGACCATGCTGGTCATGGACGAGAACACCTGCATAATTGATGTGGTCCGCTGTATCCTGAAGTTTTTCCAGCATGAGTCCTGTGGCTTCTGTCTCCCCTGTCGGCGGGGCACCCGCATTCTCTACGATCTGATTTGCAAGATTGCCAGGGGGCAGGGCGAGGAAGCGGATCTGGATAAAATGATCCATGTCGCCCAGGTCATGGCCGATACCGCCAACTGCGCCTTGGCGATGAGTCCGATCTTTTTTATCAAAACTACCATTGAGCGTTTCCGTGACGAATACTTGGCCCATATTGCGGGCCGCTGCCCGGCCGGGGTCTGTAAGATCAAGAAATAATTAGAAAGATCCGCGGATTAAAGGAGCACCAAAATGCTCATTAGTTATTTACCAATCCTGGTTTATCTGATCATTTCGATTGGATTGGCGGTATTGATTGTCGCCCTCTCCGAGGCACTGGGGAAGAAAACCCATACCGCAGTTAAGGATCTGCCTTATGAGTGCGGTATGGTGCCGATCAGCGATGCCCGCCACCGTTATGCGGTCAAGTTCTATGTCATCACCATGTTCTTCCTGGTGTTCGATATTGAAGCGATCTTCCTCTATCCCTGGGGAGTGATCTTTAAACCGCTGGGGTTATTTGGTCTGATCGAAATGGGGGTTTTTATCCTCATCCTGGTAGTGGGATTGGCCTATGTTTGGGGTAAGGGGGCCTTGGAATGGGATTAGAAGAGCATTTAGGAAATAACGTCCTGACAACTACCCTGGAGAAGTTGGTGGACTGGGGGCGGAAGAATTCGCTCTGGCCCTGTACTTTTGGTCTGGCCTGTTGTGCTATTGAAATGATCGTCACCGCGGCCAATCGCTTTGATATTGCCCGGTTTGGCATGGAGGCCTTTCGGGCCTCGCCCCGCCAGGCCGATCTGATGATCGTCGCCGGGACGGTCACCAAGAAAATGGTACCCGCGGTGGTGCGTATTTACGAGCAAATGACCGAACCGAAATGGGTGATTGCCATGGGGGCGTGTGCTTCGTCGGGGGGTATCTTTGATAGCTATGCGGTGGTCCAGGGAATCGATTTGTATCTACCGGTTGATGTTTATGTGCCGGGCTGTCCGCCCCGCCCCGAGGGATTACTCTATGGCATCCTGAAATTGCACGAACAGATCCTGAAAGACCCCTTCTTAACCAAGCAATATCGGGAAAGAGTGCAAGCCCGGCAGGAGGCGGCATGAGCGCGGCGGTAGAAAAAGTCCAGGCCCAGTTCCCGGATGAAATCGTGGAAATCTATGAATTCCGCGGGGACACCACGATCATCATTAAACCGGAAAAAATAGTCGAAATCTGCACGCTGTTGCGGGACGACCGTGAGACCTCTTTCCGCTATCTGTCATCGGTGGCGGCGGTGGATTACCTGCCGGCCAGTCCCCGATTTGCGGTGGTCTATCACCTTTATTCGCACCGATATAAAAATCGGGTGGCTTTGAAGGCCTTTTTGGAGGATGATGCCTACCCCAGCATTCACTCGGTGGTGCCAGTGTGGTCGGCGGCCAATTGGCATGAGCGGGAATGTTACGATCTGATGGGCATCCAGTTCCGTGGTCACCCGGATTTACGGCGGATTTTAACGCCGGCGGAATGCGAAGCATATTTCCCTTTACGTAAAGAAATCCCCGTACGGGGTTTATAGGAAAGTAAAACCATGAACGGCGCGCAAACTATGTCTCAAACCGAAACCATGGTCCTGAATTTGGGCCCCCAACATCCCAGCACCCACGGGGTGTTGCGGGTAGTGGTGGAGCTGGAGGGCGAGCTTATTGTCAAAGCCGATCCGGATATCGGCTACTTGCACCGTGGGATTGAAAAGATGTGCGAGTTCCGCACTTATCACCAGTGTCTGCCCTTGACTGACCGGATTGATTATCTGGCGGGGTCGGCCAATAACCTGGGTTTTGTGCTCGCGGTGGAAAAACTCCTGGGCGTGGAGGTGCCGAAACGTTGCCAATATATCCGGGTGATGATTGCCGAGTTGACCCGGATTTCCAGCCATTTGTTCTGGTTGGGCACGCACGGCCATGATCTGGGCGCCATGACTCCGTTATTCTACGCCTTTCGTGAACGCGAAAAGCTCATGGACCTCTTCGAAATGGTTTGGGGCGGTCGCCTGTTTCCCTGTTATTTTCGCATCGGTGGTTTGGCCGCGGATCTGCCGGAAGGATTTACTGACCAGGTGTGGGAGTTTGTAGAGACTTTTCCCAAGAAGATTGAGGACTATGAAAATCTCTTAACTTACAATCGCATCTGGATTGCCCGCACCAAAGGAGTCGGGGTGATGACTCCGGACGAGGTGCTGGATTGGGGCTGGTCCGGCCCCATGGCCCGCGGCTCCGGAGTGGATTGGGACTTGCGCCGGGATAACCCTTATTCCAGGTACGAAGATTTTGACTTTGTAGTTCCCTTGGGGTCTAATGGCGACACCTACGATCGGTACCTGGTCCGAATGGAAGAAATGCGCCAGAGTAACCGCATCGTCCGCCAGGTCCTGGAAAATCTGCCCGCCGGAGACATCAATGTGGCTGATCCCCGGGTGGCCTTGCCTCCCAAGGAGCGGGTTTACAACAACATCGAGGCCTTGATTAACCATTTCTTAATCATTGAAGAAGGGATCATCCCGCCGGTTGGAGAAGTTTATCAGGCCATAGAGGCTCCCAAAGGTGAACTAGGGTTCTATATTGCCAGTGACGGTACCGGGCATCCGCTGCGGGTTAAGATTCGGGCCCCGTCGTTTGCCAATCTGGCGGCCCTGGGCAAGCTGGCCAAGGGCCGGCTACTGGCAGATTTAATCGCCCTCATCGGAACGATGGATATTGTCCTGGCCGATGTGGACCGGTAAGAAGATAATAGTAACAATATAAATTAACTAGCGGCCTGACAGTTAGGAATAGAAGATGATCAACCTGACGATCGATGGTAAAGCCCTGCAGGTGAAAAAAGGTAAGACGATTCTGGAGGCTGCCTTAGAGAACGGCATCCATATCCCGCATCTCTGCTACCATCCCGCCATCAAAGCAATCGGTTCCTGCCGGATCTGTGTGGTAGAGGTAAAGCCGGGGCCACCACGACCACAACCGGCCTGTACTACGCCGGTGGCCGAGGGTATGGAGGTGATTACCCAGTCCGAGCGTCTGCAGGACTTACGCCGGGAACTGGTGAAATTTATCCTGGTTAACCATCCCCTGGATTGCCCCTGGTGTGATAAGGCGGGTGAGTGTCTGCTCCAAGACTTGACGCACGAATTGGGCATTGATGTCGTTGATTACGAGGCGGTAAAAGTGCCGCCGCACATTGATTACGAATCACGGCTGATCGAACGCTATGCCACCCGCTGTGTTACCTGTGGGCGATGTGTGCGGGTCTGTCGGGATCGAGTTGGAGCCAGTGCCATCAACTTTGAAAATCGGGGTTATTTCACCGAACTGGGCTGCGGGCATGTTCCTCTGGAATGTGAATTCTGTGGCACCTGCATCGATATCTGCCCGGTCGGGGCCTTAATCAACAAATTATTCAAGTACACGGCCCGTTCCTGGGAGTTGACCAAGACCAAGACTGTGTGCCCCTATTGCGGGGGTGGCTGTAATTATGAGGTGCATACCAAGAACGGTCGTATTCACCGGGTGCGTAGCCAAGGGTCTTTGCTGCTTTGCGGTCGGGGTCGCTTTGGGTTCGGGGTGGTGGAGGCCCCGGAGCGCTTACACCAACCTCTGATCAAGAAAGATGGGCAGTTGGTCGAAGCTCCCTGGGACGAGGCCTTGGATTATGCAGCCCGGGGTTTAAAAGAAGTAATTGATAATGCCGGACCGGAGGCGCTGTATGGCATCGGCTCCCCCCGGGCGACCAATGAAGCCAATTACTTATTCCAGAAATTTATCCGTGCGGGTTTAGGCCATAATAACCTGGACAGCCCGGCGCGTTATAATTTCGCCCGCGCCCTGGCTGGCATCGCCGCGGTGTTCGGCGCAGCCCAGGTTTCAGGGGTGGCTCTGGAATCTGTCAAAAAAGGGGTGTATCAAAGCCCTTGGGAAGTTCAAGAAGAGGCCAAGGGTAGCGGTTTCCCCTTTGTGTTAGGCAATACCCAGCATCTTAGCCACGCCGATGTAATTTTGGTCATTGGGGCTGATGTCACCCCCGAAATGCCGACTTACGGCTGGCGGATTATGGACGCCCTGAAAAATGAAAACTTCCGATTGGTGGTGGCCAATCCCCGGAAGACCAAGTTTGATCGCTATGCCAATCTTAAGTTGCGGTACCAGCCGGGCAGTGAACGGTTGCTGCTGATCGGCTTAATGGAAGCGGTGCTGGAAGCGCAACCCGGTTATACTCCCCATCTGGAGGCGGCAGGGTTTGAAGACTTTAAAAAGACCCTGCTCAAGACCTCTCTTTCCCAGGTGGCCAAACAGGCTGGAGTAAAAGATGCTGATTTGCGCCAGGCCGGAAAACTTTTGGCTCAGGCCCAAGCTCCGGCGATCATCTTTGGTCACGACCTCATGGCCCAGGAACAGGGGCAGGATAATGCCACCGCAGTAGCCGATCTATTCCTGTTGATCGGTCAAACCTGTAACAAAGGTAGCGCCCTCTATCCGATCGCCGAAAAGAATAACAGCCGCGGCGTCTGCGATGTCGGGGTGATGCCGAATTATTTACCGGGCTACCAGTCCCTGGCCGAGGACGGCGGAGCCTTTGCCAAACTCTGGGGAAAGCCCGTGTCGGAAAAGCCGGGTGTAACCCTGGGGGAGATGCTCGACCAGCTGGAAAACAACGAGCCGGAGGCCCCGCGAGCCTTATACGTGTTAGGGGGTGACCTGGTGCGGCTTTTGCCCAACCGGGCGCGGACCGAAAGGCTTCTCCAGAAGGTCAGATTTATGGTCGTCCAAGATGCCTTTCTGACCGACACCGCCCGCTTAGCGGATGTGGTATTACCGGTTGCGATCCACGCAGAATTAGAGGGGACTTATACCAGCACAGATGGCCGTTTGGGCTGTTTACAGGCGGCTCTGTCACCGAACGGGACGCGGCCCGATTGGCAGATCATCACCGAATTGAGCCAGCGCCTGGGATATCCGATGAAATATGGCAGTGCTACCGCCATTTTCGCCGAGATGGCCCAACTGATGCCGATCTGGGCGGGAATAAGGGAGGGTCATCGCTGGCCCCATAAGAAGATCAGCGTTTCTCTACAGGGGAAATTTGTTCCCTTCCCGACTGAGATCAGCATTCCCGGAGAAGGCAAGTATACTTTGATAGTGGGCAAGACCCTGGCCCATTCCGGTTCTTATACGACTCATGCCCACGGTTCGCAAACCATAATGCCGGGGGCGGCGCTAAAAATCAATCCGGCCGATGCTCAAGTCCTGAAGGTCCAGGAGGGCGAGCCGGTCAAGATCAGTTCGAATCAGGGGGAGATCACCGTACCCATTGCCATGACGGTGGAGTTGCCCCGGGGAGTGGTGTTCCTGGCGGATCACTTCAGTGATACGCCGGCCAATCTCCTGACTTCCAATTCTAACCTTTGCCGCGTACAGCTTCAGAAGGGTTAAAAGATGAACCTGCCGGTGCTCGTAGGCTTGATGGTTGTCAAAATTACCCTGGTCCTGGTGGTTTTCCTCACTACCATTGCCTATGTGGTGTTGATGGAGCGCAAGGTCTTGGGGTTTATCCAATTACGCTATGGTCCCAACCGGGTGGGTCCCTGGGGGTTGCTGCAACCTCTGGCTGACATGATCAAGCTCTTGTTTAAAGAAGAGTTTACCCCGCCCCATGCCAATAAGACGCTTTTTGAACTGGCGCCCATGATTGTGGCCATCACCGCCTTTCTACCCTTGGCGGCGATTCCTTTTGCTGATCGCATCCTCCCCGATAGCCTGACCATTTATGGCTATCAGGTAGATCTAACCGTGGCTGCGCTCAACCGCGGGGTTGTTGCCGATGTCAACATTGGCCTCCTGTATATCTTTGCCATCTCTTCATTGGCCGTTTATGGCGCGGTAATCGGCGGCTGGGCCTCCAATAACAAGTACTCCTTGTTGGGCGGCCTGCGGCTCTGCGCCCAGATGGTCAGTTATGAAGTAGCCTTGGGGCTGTCAGTGATCGGAGTGCTGATGGTGGCCGGCAGCCTGAGCCTGGTAACCATTGTTGAAGCTCAGAAGAGTATGTGGTTTATTGTTTACCAACCACTCGGCTTCCTCCTTTATCTGTGTGCGGCTTTTGCCGAATGTGCCCGGACTCCCTTTGATCTGATTGAGTGTGAAAATGAATTGGTGGCGGGTTACCAGACCGAATACAGCTCCATGAAATGGGGGCTGTTGATGCTGGGTGAGTACGGCCATATGATTATCGCCAGTGCTTTGGCCGTAACCCTGTTCCTGGGTGGCTGGCAAGGGCCATTTTTGCCCCCCATTGTTTGGTTCTTAATCAAAACTTTTGCCTTAATATTCTTGTTTATCTGGGTTCGTGGGACCTATCCCCGCTTTCGCTTTGACCAACTGATGTACTTTGGCTGGAAGGTCCTTATCCCCCTGGCGTTACTTAATATCCTCTTAACCGGCGTCGTCATGATGTATCTCTAGAGGTAAGACCATGATTTATCCCTTAATCAAAGGCTTAGCCACCACTTTAAAACATTGTGTCTCCAAGCCGATTACCCTGCAATATCCGGAAGAGAAACGCCAGGTTTATCCAAGATTTAGGGGGCATCCGGAATTACAGGTGGATGAGGATGGTCGTCTCAAGTGTGTGGCCTGTACCTTGTGCATGACGGTTTGCCCGTCTCGGGCGATTACCAAGATCACCCCAGCCGAAGGTCCAAACCACGAAAAATATCCGGCGGAGTTTGTCATTGACTTGACCCGTTGTATCTTCTGTGGCTTCTGTCAGGAAGCCTGTCCCAAGGGGGCCATTGCCCTGAACAATAAATATGAGTTGGCCCAGTATGATAAACGGGTGCTGATCTACGATCTGGAGAAGCTGAGGGCTAAGGCTTAATTCCTCAAGTTTCGGGGTTAAGGAGTTTTGAGAATGGAAGTGTTATTTTTAATTCTGGCTGCGGTGGCCCTGATTTCGGGGGTGCTGGTGGTTATCCAGGTTAACCCGGTGCGGAGCGCCTTATACCTGATCCTTAACTTCTTTACGGTGGCAGGGATCTATCTGCTGGCCCATGCCGAGTTTATTGCGGCCATTCAGGTGATCGTTTACGCCGGGGCGATCATGGTGCTTTTCCTGTTCGTGATCATGCTGCTCAATTTACGGCATCCAGAAGAAGGCGGGGAAAAACAGCATTTAGCCCAAAAGCTCAGCGGCGCGGCCCTGGCCGGGGTGACAGCTCTCTTGGTGATTTATACTTGCACCCGAATCAATCTGGGGCCTGCCAAAGAAAATGTACCCGGATTTGGCAGCGCCGAGGCAGTGGCCCGTTCATTGTTTACCGATTATCTACTGCCCTTCGAAGTTACATCGGTCCTGTTATTAGTGGCCTTAATCGGGGCGGTTATTCTGGCCTGGGCCAGACTAGATTGAGTTTATCGGGCCGGTTCTCAGGCCTGGCTTAACCCCAGTAAAAATAGTTCACTGGAACTGAGGGGGAAAAATAGAAATGATAGTGCCTTTGCTATACTACATAGCTCTCAGCAGCGCCCTGTTTGCCATCGGAGTTATCGGGGTCCTGATCCGGCGCAACGCCATCATCATCTTTATGTGTATTGAAATGATGCTCAACGCCGTGAATCTGTCCCTGGTCGGGTTCGCCGATCACTACCAGGCCATAGATGGGCAGATGTTTGTCTTTTTTGTCATGACGGTGGCCGCCGCTGAGGTAGCCGTCGGATTGGCGCTGATTGTCGCCATCTTCCGTAATAAAGCCACCGTTAATGTTGATGAACTTAATCTCATGAAGTGGTAAGGAGCAGGCCATGATAGAGTATGTCTGGCTGGTGCCTTTGGTGCCGATCCTGGGATTTTTGTTTAATGGCTTGCTGGGGAAGCGGGTCCCCAAATGGCTCGTCAGTCTGGTCGGCTGCTCGGTTATCGGCATTTCCTTTTTGATCGTCATCTTAATCTTCTTGGAATATCTAAAACTTCCAGCCGATGCCAAACCGGTTGAAGTGGTAGTTTATAATTGGATTAGCTCCGGAAACTTCAATGCCCTGGCAGCATTTTTAGTCGATCCGCTGTCTCTGATCATGATGCTGGTAGTTTCTGGGGTTAGCTTTATCATCCACATCTATTCTGTAGGTTATATGCATGATGATGAAGGCTACCCCCGGTATTTTTCCTTTCTAAACTTATTTGTTTTCGCCATGCTGGTCCTGGTTTCCGCCAACAACTTTTTATTGATGTTTGTGGGCTGGGAAGGCGTGGGTTTATGTTCTTATCTGTTGATTGGTTTCTGGTATGAAAAACAATCGGCCAGCGATGCCGGCAAAAAAGCCTTCGTAGTCAACCGCATCGGTGATTTCGGCTTCTTGTTGGGAATCTTCCTGATCTTTTGGACCTTTAATACCATCAATTTCCGGGAAGTTTTTTCTATCGCCGGCACCAATTTCGAAGTGGGCAGCCTGGTGATCACCGCGATTACCTTGTTGCTGTTTGTCGGAGCTACCGGCAAATCCGCCCAACTGCCGCTATATGTCTGGTTGCCGGACGCTATGGAAGGCCCGACCCCGGTCAGCGCCCTGATCCATGCCGCCACCATGGTTACCGCCGGCGTGTACATGGTGGCCCGTTGTAGTGCCCTCTATGTGCTGGCTCCGGTATCTCTGACGGTCGTCGCCATTGTGGGTGCCGCCACGGCGATCATGTCGGCTTCTATCGGTTTGGCTCAGAATGATATCAAGCGGGTTTTGGCTTACTCCACCGTCAGCCAGTTAGGATATATGTTTCTGGCCTGCGGGGTGGGGGCCTTTGCCGCTGGGATCTTCCATCTCATGACCCATGCCTTTTTCAAAGCCCTGCTCTTTTTGGGTTCCGGCAGCGTTATCCACGCCCTGAGTGGTGAACAAGATATGCGGCATATGGGTGACCTCAAAAAGCACCTGCCTATTACCTATTGGACCTTTATCATGGCCACCCTGGCCATTGCCGGAATCTTCCCCTTTGCCGGTTTTTTCAGCAAGGACGAGATTCTTTATAAGTCCTTGGTGGACGGACATATTCTCTACTGGATGATAGCTGCCGCTGCGGCCTTTATGACTGCGTTTTATATGTTCCGGCTGATTTTTATGACCTTCCATGGGGAAAGTCGGGTAAAACCGGAAGTCCTGCATCATGTGCATGAATCGCCGCCGGTGATGACCCTGCCGCTGATTGCCTTGGCGGTTCTGTCGACCATTGGTGGATTTGTCGGCATTCCGATCATTGAGGGTGCCAATGTCTTCCATGAGTTCCTGGCCCCGGCCATCGTCCACGTGCACCGGCCCGAAATTCACTATCCCATCAGTTTTGAAGTATTTATGATGGTAGTCAGCGTCATCATTGCTTTATTGGGCATTAACACCGCTTACCGCATGTATATTAAGCGGCCGGAATTGCCCCAGCTCGTTACCGAAAAAATACCGTTACTCTATGACTTGATTTATCACAAATATTATGTCGACGAACTCTATGCCGCTACCGTGGTCAATCCCATCAAAATGGGGTCCGATTTCCTGTGGAAGGGTGTGGATGAAAAGGTAGTGGATGGCGCCGTGAATGGCAGCGCCGGGCTTGTAGAATGGCTGAGTTACCATATCCGCAAACTAGAAACCGGCTATGTGCAAAACTATGCTCTGGCAATATTGATCGGAGTCTTTATTATCGCCGGTTACTATCTCGGGCGCTAGGAGAAGGAGCTGACTGATGAATTTGCCGATTTTATCTATCCTGATCTTCTTCCCCATGCTGGGGGTGGTGCTGATCACCATGCTGAGTCGGGAAAACCAGTGGGTGATTAAATGGACCACCCTGGTGGTGGCAGTGCTCGAATTTATCTTTTCTTTACCTCTATGGTTTAGATTTGATTCGGATACCGCGGCCATGCAGTTTGTGGAGCGACTAAGTTGGTTCCCCAGTTATGGCATCAGTTATCATGTCGGCATCGACGGTATTTCGCTCTTATTAGTACTGCTGACGACCTTTTTGACCCCCATCTGCGTCATGGCCTGCTGGAAAGACATCCAAGACAAAGTCAAGGAATTCATGATCTGTCTGCTGTTCCTGGAAACCGGCATGATCGGGGTCTTCTGTGCCCTGGACCTGTTCCTGTTCTATATTTTCTGGGAAGTCATGCTGATCCCCATGTATCTGTTGATTGGGGTGTGGGGCGCGCCGGCGCGCCGGATTTATGCTGCGGTCAAGTTCTTTCTGTTCACCATGTTCGGCAGCCTGCTGATGTTAGTGGCCATCCTGGTGTTGTATTTCTATCATCACAAGGTTACCGGGGTTTACACCTTTGACCTGCTGAAGATCTATGGTCTGCAAATCCCCTTCCAGATGCAGTTCTGGATGTTTTTGGCCTTTGCCTTGGCCTTTGCCATCAAAGTGCCGATGTTCCCGTTTCATACCTGGCTGCCGGATGCCCATACCGAAGCTCCTACCGTCGGCAGCGTAATGCTGGCCGCGGTCTTACTGAAAATGGGAACCTACGGTTTTATCCGCTTTAATATGCCGTTATTCCCGGAAGCCGCCTGGTATTTTGTGCCACTGTTCAGTGTCTTGGCCATTATCGGGATCATTTACGGGGCCCTGGTGTGCATGATGCAGATAGATCTCAAACGGCTGATCGCCTTCTCTTCGGTGAGCCATTTGGGTTTTGTGATGCTGGGTCTGTTTACCTACAATATGGCCGGAGTCCAGGGCGGCATTATTCAGATGATTAATCACGGGCTGTCGACCGGGGCTTTGTTCTTGATTGTCGGCATCATCTACGAACGGCGTCATACCCGTCTAATCGCGGAGTTTGGGGGCCTCTCCACTCCCATGCCGATCTACGCAGCGATTTTCATGGTCGTGGCCTTGTCGTCCATCGGACTTCCCGGGCTTAATGGGTTTGTGGGGGAATTCCTGATTCTGTTGGGAGCTTTTAAGATAAATAAAATTTATGCGATTTTAGGGGCTTCCGGGGTGATTTTCGCGGCCTGCTATATGCTGTGGATGTTCCAGCGCGTGATGTTCGGGGTGGTTACCAATGAGAAAAACCGCAACCTGCCCGATCTGACCACGCGGGAAATCGCTTATCTGGTCCCGCTTCTTATATTTATTGTTTGGATCGGGATTTACCCCAACACCTTCTTAAATAAAACCAAGGCGTCGACGGAAAACTTTATAGCCCGTATGGAACGGGCTAAAGCACCAAAAGTGGCATTAGTTGATGTGATTAAGGGGGATATAAGATGACCATCAGCATTCCCAGCATTACCTTAAGCAATATTGGGCCGCTGCTGACCTTAACTGTGGCCGGGCTGCTGCTCCTGTTGATGGACGCGCTGACCCCAAAAGGCAAAAAAGGTTACTTTCCCTACCTCAGTCTGATCGCCCTGGTAATTGCCGCGGTCCAGACCACGATGCTGTGGAACCGAAGTGGCACTGATTTTGCCCGGATGATCTACGTCGATAATTTTGCTTTCTTCTTTTACCTAATATTCCTTTTGGCCACGGCCCTGACCATCCTGATTTCTATTAAGTATCTGGAAGATTATCACCGTAACCTGGAAGAGTATTATACCCTGCTGATCTTTGCGACCATCGGCATGATGCTCATGGCGGCCGGCGGTCATCTGATTCTGATTTTCCTGGGTTTGGAAATTTTATCCATCGCCATCTACATCCTAGCCGGGCTATTCCGCGAAGACATCAAATCCAACGAAGCCGCACTCAAGTACCTGATCCTGGGGGCCTTCTCGTCGGCTTTCTTATTATTTGGCATGGCCATGCTCTATGGGGCGACCGGAAGTCTGTTTCTGGATGATTTAGCCCAGGCAATCAAGGCCGGGGTAGGCACAAATCCCCTGCTGCTGTTTGGTATGGGGCTGTTGATTGTCGGCTTCGGATTTAAAGTATCTTCGGTACCCTTCCACATGTGGACCCCGGATGTCTATGAAGGGGCGCCTACCTCAGTAACCGCGTTTATGTCGGTGGGCACCAAAGCTGCCGCCTTTGCTGCATTCGTACGGATATTTTTCCTGGTATTCCCCGAAATCAAGATGGAATGGAACATGTTGTTGTGGGGGTTGGCCGTCGCTACCATGACCCTGGGGAATGTGGTAGCTATCGCCCAAACCAACATTAAACGCATGTTGGCTTATTCATCTATTGCGCATGCCGGATACCTGTTGGTAGCGCTGGTTGCGGCTAACCAGTTGGGTGCCATCAGCTTCCTGTATTATCTGGTGGCTTATACCCTGATGAATATAGGGGCCTTTGCCATTGTTATCTTGGTAGCTCGGAAAAAAGACAATTATATTAATATTTATGACTATTGTGGCTTAGGGTTTCAGTACCCGGCCTTGGCCGCCGCCATGAGCGTCTTTATGTTTGCCCTGGCGGGGATTCCTCCTACGGCCGGCTTTGTCGGGAAATTTTATGTCTTTTCCGCCGCGGTGGAAGCGGGCTATATCTGGTTGGCGATCATCGGCGTGATGAATAGTTTGGTCTCGGTTTTTTACTATTTACGGATTACCGTCTTGATGTATATGCGCCCGGCCGAAGCTGAGTTGGGGCCAGTGACTATGACCCCGGCTATTTCTTCGGCCGTCTTGTTAACCGCGGCCGGGGTGCTGGCAATCGGGGTCTTCCCGGGACCAATTTATGAGCTGGCTCTGAATAGTGTCAAGATCTTTGTCGGTTTATAATTAAACGGTGACAATGTCGAGCTGAGGAGAGAGCCCCGACCTTCTCCTCTCTCCGGAGAGATAAAACAGGCCCTGGAGGCTGACCTTCAGGGCCTGTTTTGGTTAAAATTCAGGGAAGAAACTGATTCACTTGACAAAAATTCTTACTGGGTCTTAAATATTACCGAATGGAAAAAAAGATAGATCTCTAGAATCTTTAAAAATTGGCCACAAGCATGGTTTAGGGGAGGGTCGGTCAATGGCGGTAGAAAATGCGGGCCGGGTGGACAGAGAACTTCCAACCTGGCTTCTGAAAGAAGATAACTGGGCTATTTACCTGGCGCTGGGACTGATTGCCATTGCTCTACTGTTCTATTGGGGCGGGGCCAGCATCAAGTTGGCCGCGGTTTCGCCCCCCAGCAATTGGACCTCGCTCGGCCAGGTAGGCGCCGACTTCGCGGCCCGGTGGCCCTGGTATGTGATCAACTTTATTATCTGGCTGGTCATCTTTACCATGAGCTGCGGGATCATGAAGGTGGATATCATCGATTATGTCCGGGGCTTTACTCTGCTCTATATTATGTGTCTGATCATCTATGTGGTCTCCAACTCTAAGTTTTTTAAGGAAAACAATCTGGAGGCGCCCTTGGTGGCCCTGGCTGTCGGGTTAATATTAGGCAACCTGGGATTATTCCCGCGCTGGATGGAGGTCGCCTTTCGGGTAGAATACTACATCAAAACCGGCATCATCCTGTTGGGTGCCACCCTGCCGTTTACCCTGATTATCTACTCGGGCGGGATTGCCATCTTACAGGCCACCATAGTAGCGGTAACCACCTTCCTGACCGTTTATCTGGCCGCCACCCGCCTTTTCAAACTGGAACCCCATTTCGGGGCCTGTCTGGGGGCCGGGGCCTCGGTCTGCGGGGTGTCAGCGACCATTGCCGTGGGTGGAGCGGTGCGGGCCCATAAAGACTATATGTCAGTAGGGATCTCTTTGGTGGCGCTGTGGGCCTTGGTGATGATCTACGTCCTGCCCATTCTGTGCCGGGCCTTGGCATTGGATCCGGGGGTGTCGGGGGCCTGGATCGGCACCTCGGAATTTGCTGATGCGGCCGGCTTTGCCGCCGCGGTGGCTATCGGTCACGAAGCTGCCATTCGCTCCTTCACCCTGATGAAGGTCATTGGCCGGGATATCTTCATTGGCATCTACTCCTTGGCTCTGGCTATCATTTCAGTAGTTTATTGGGAAAAGCGCGCAGTCGGCGCGGCCCACATCGGAGTCGGAGAAATCTGGCAGCGGTTTCCGAAATTCGTTATCGGCTTTTTTATTGCATCATTGATCATGTTCGTTATCGGCATCTCTTACGGGGCCGAGCTTTATTCCAACTCCATCAGTCCGATGGTGATCAAGCCGATTAAAACCCTGCGCACCTGGACCTTCCTGTTCTGCTTTCTCAGCATCGGTTATACGACCCGCTTTAAAGAACTGACCCAGTTCGGCTGGGCGCCGATGTGGGCCTTTACCATCGGGGTGGCCATCAATGTGCCGCTGGGCTATTTTCTGTCCGCCGTGGTCTTCAAAGGCTACTGGATGAGGGTCATGGAGTATATGTATTAATCAGTGCCGAGGTCGGGTGAGGGGTTGTTGCCCGAAATTAATCAATCTGATGTCCTAAAGATAATTTTCTCATAAAGCCGCCAGACGAAGTCTCATTAAGTCGGAATTATGATCAAATTGCTCAAAAACTCCGGTGCCACAGGTTTCCAACCGGTGCCGCTCTGACTAAAGACTGGGGCTTAATGAAGTCAGTAATTTTGCAATAGGCCCTTTAGTCAAGGAAAAATACGTGCAAGAAGCCGAGCTGCGTAAATGGCATTGCACCAGGGGAATAATTCTGCTCTGTTGATTATCCTCCAGGCTAGCAGTGGTTTATGGCTAAGCTTTGAAGGGCTGCTTTTTCATGCCGGGGTCTAAATGCATATGTTGATGGCGGCAATCCACCGC
>Ga0164318_10000576_pt1 | contig 28933 bp, 24 predicted proteins | sample GuaBasSedimGuay9_FD_113734 | JGI IMG/M metagenome (GOLD analysis project Ga0164318, IMG submission 113734) | Subseafloor sediment microbial communities from Guaymas Basin, Gulf of California, Mexico - Guay9, Core 4571-4, 0-3 cm | ecosystem: Environmental > Aquatic > Marine > Hydrothermal vents...
CCAATTAAATTGCCAAGCAGCGGAATTGCCAACATTACAGGGATTGTTCCCAATCCGAAAATCACCATATAGACAATGCCATAAACAATATCGTTTGTATTGATGGCACCGGCAATGGCAACGTAAACCAAACCGCAAGGGAGGAGGCCATTGAGTAATCCGATGAGAAATAATGAAGGAATGGAACTGATGGTAAAGAGCTTTCGGAATTTACCAATCAGTTTTCCGGCATAGCCGAAGAAGAACTGTTCGAATTTGATTTTCCCTCTGAAAAGCACCGGAAACAAAACTGATAAGATCATGATGACACCAATACCAATAGAAGCCCATTGTTGCAGACCGGCCATTTCTATTCCTTGTCCTAATAAGCCGAATAACGCACCAAGAACACCATAAGTTAGGGTGCGACCAACATTATATGAAATGCCTCCAAAAACACGATGCAACCAGCCTTTGTTGCCGAGGGGTAAGGCAATGGCAATAGGTCCACACATGCCTATGCAATGCAGGCTTCCAACTAATCCGGTGATGAGCGCAACGATATAAAGGTCGTACATATCTTTTAAAACCTAAAATTCAAAATCCAAAACTCAAATAAATTCCAAAAAACAAAAAAGCAAATGACAAATAATTTTCAAACATCAATAAGCAAACGGTCAGATTTTTGCGAAACACTCATTTTTGTCTTTTTGAACGGAGTGAAGAATCTTTATTGTCAGGATTCCAGAGTATTAAGATTCTTCGCTATTGCCCAGAAGGACAGTTTGCTGAGGTTATGTAAGGGTCTTATATTGAACTCGTTTTGATTGTTGAAATTTTGGTCATTGGAATTTATTTGATATTTGTTACTTGCGATTTGTTATTTCTTAAATGAATTAAGCTCTAATTAAAGTAAAAAGATTTTTCCACATAAAAACCCTTCTCTTTTTCAAACCAATGAAACTTTATGAGGTATTTCCCTTTTTTGAAATCGCTTCGCGGGAAATACATTTTGTTATTCTTATTGGTTTTGATTTTGATGGTTTGGTCGAGGCGATTGTCATTGTGCCTGAAAAAAACAATAGTTCCTGTATCAGGATTTATTTCAGGAAAACTCACAACAACATATTCCTTGTTTTGCGCAATCTGAAAACTGTCCTTTAGATGGAGTGCATTATTGCGTTCGTCAATCCGATCCTGGAATTTGATGCCCTTCGGATAGTAATCTCGCTCGACAAGCATAATGCGGTTTTGAGTTGAGAGGTAAACCAACACAAAAATAAATCCCATAAACAGGATAATAAACAAGGTAAGTTTAGTTCCCCAATTCCATTCGATATTCATACTTCATATTTTTTGGCAAATTTACTTTTTATCGAGGTATTTTGGTCCTACAAATGCACTATTGTATTCTTCAATCAATTCGCCATTTGAATAAATCCCAATTACAACCTTTGTGCTCGACGATTTAAGATCGGATTTACCTATTATTAAAAGGAACTGTCCTTTTCCTATTTTTCCTTTTTCAATATTTCCCGGATCAATGATATACTTAATATTTCCTTTGGGAGAGAGTACTTTCAGGTCAATTTTAACAGGCTTCCTGATTTTATTTACCACCTGGATGGTGTAAATATTGCTGATGCTGTCAGCTCCAAATTCCTGAAATAATGTTCCTCTTGCCCTGAGAATCGTTGTTTCAGAGTCCCCTCTCAGAATAAAAAGTCCGGCGACAAAAAAGATGAGTAATGTCAGTACAGCAGAATAGGCAATTGAACGGGCGTTGAAAATAGAATGGTGGCCTGTCTCGATTCCTTCTTCTGAATCGTAACGAATCAATCCTTTTGGTCTTCCGGTGCGGTCCATCACCGCATCGCAGGCATCCATACAAGCTGTACAGTTGATGCATTCTAATTGTGTTCCGTTCTTGATGTCGATTCCGGTAGGACAAACTGCCACACAGGCATTGCAAGCAATACAGTCTCCAAGGTCGCCTTCTTTGGCTTTTGATACAGGTCCGCGTGGTTCGCCCCTTTTATAATCATATCCAACAATGATTGATTTTTTATCAATCAAAACACCTTGTAATCGTCCATAAGGACAGGCAATAACACAAACCTGTTCGCGGAAGAAAGCGAAGATAAAATAGAAAATACCTGAGAAAATTATTAAACCGATAAAACCACCAAGATGGGCTTCTATGCCTTCGCTAAATAAAAGCAGGAGTTGATCCATACTAATAATGTAGGCCAGTAAAGTGCCGGCGGTAACGAAAGCAATTCCGAAAAATATGAGGTGCTTTAGTGACTTTCTCCAAATCTTATTGAAATCCCAGAGGGCTTTGTTTAATCTGCGTTGAGCACCCGCATCTCCTTCGATAGCCCATTCAATTTTACGGAATACGAATTCCATAAAAATAGTTTGTGGACAGACCCAGCCGCAAAACAGCCTACCAAAAATAACTGTGAAAAGTGCAATAAATACAAGTGATGTTATAAATGCCAGCAAAATAAGATGAAGGTCCTGCGGCCAAAAAACAACACCAAAAATGATGAACTTCCTTTCCAGTATGTTGAAAAGCATGTATGGCTCGCCCTGGTATTTAATAAAAGGGGTGATGAAAAGTACGGCAAGCAAAACCAATGCAACTGCCTGACGTTTATTGTAAAACTTGCCTTTTACTTTTTTGGCGTAAACCCAAACCCTGTTTCCGGTGCTGTCAACACTGGTTAATTTATCCCTGTAATAGGAGTCGTGTTTTTTATTATCGGCCATTCTAATTATATTTGTAATTTATCTTGAAAGTTTCTGTTATTAGTGCTTAAGGTTAAGGGGGATATGGGGAATAAGGGTTATAAGGGAAGTCCATCCCAAGTTTTTATTTCCTTATTCCCCCTATTTCCCATTTTACCCAACACATATCGAGCCTAGATGTATATAATAATCTAACTATGTCTATCTGTTCTTAAAGTGCAGAAAGCCGGATTATTCAACCCGGCTTTCCTTAAAAGTATTTTGTTGTATTGGTTTTAATACTCAGTTCCCTCGGGTGCTTTTGGACTTGCCGGAGTTGTTCCTGCCAGTTTAACAAGAATATAACTGACAACTTCCAATCGTTTTTGATTTGAAAGCTGATCTTTATACGGAAGCATGCCTTTTTCAATTACACCATTTGTAGATATATTGTAAAGGTCTTCAACCGTATTTCCATGAATCCAGAAATTATCTGTCATATTCGGGCCAACAAGTCCGCCACCATCAGCAAGGTGACAAGCAGCGCAAATTGATTCGAATGTTGCTTTTCCACTGGCCAGAGACGCATCATCTTCAAGTAATGTAATCTCAACAAACACGCTTGCATCATCAGTACCGGCAGCAGCAGCCTCTAATTGATAGCATTCCATCTCGATTGCAAATTTTCTTTCCTGTACTAAGTCATCGGAATAGAATACAAAAAGTCTGATAGAGTAAACAACTGCAAAAACAATTGTTAGATAGAAGAGCCATTTCCACCATGGTGGAAGGTCGTTGTCCAACTCTTTGATTCCATCATAATCATGATCGGAAATCAAGCGTTCGTTGGTCAATGTGTCATATTCGTATTCTTCGTTGTGAAGGTCTTTATTATCTGTTGCCATCTTTTCCTTTTTTTATATTTTCAGTTTTGAATGCCATTGTTGTCCTGAAGGTCGTTATCCTCATCAAGTGGTAGATTACTCATTTCTTCGATTACTGATTTGGGTGTGGTAAGAACCAGATACCCAACCAATACAAAAAATGTGAAGAAAATAATCAGTGAAATTATGGGGTATATTTCAACGCCATTAATTTGCTCCAGTTGTTGTATAACGATCTTCAAAACTTCAATGTATTATTAATTCCTGTGATTACTTGTCTTTGTATAAATCAGTTCCAAGACGTTGTAAATAAGCAATTATCGCAATAATTTCCTTATTGTCTTCAACATCGATTCCACCCTTGCGCAAACCTTCTGCAATTCCGTGGGCTTGCTTGTTCAGGTCGGCAACAGCTTGGTCAGCATAGCCTTCCGGATAAGGAACTCCCAAATAAGTCATTACATTAATTTTAGAAGGGGTATTGGAAACATCAAGATCCCATTCGGCAAGCCATGGATGCGGTGGCATGATTGATTCAGCATTCAACTGCTGCGGATTAACCATGTGGTTGTAATGCCACGAATCGGGCTTGTAGTTTGGCAGGGTTTTAACACCTTCCCTGGCCAAATCGGGACCTGTACGTTTGGAGCCATATTGGAATGGGAAATCATAAACTGATTCACCGGCCTTGCTGTAATCGCCATAACGGACAACTTCTGAGCGGAAAGGACGAATCATTTGCGAGTGGCATAAATAGCAACCTTCCCGAACGTAAATATCACGACCTTCCAATTCCAGCGGTGTATAGGGTTGAACAGCTGAAATAGTTGGTACGTTTGATTTAACAAGGTACATTGGGATGATTTCAACAGCACCACCAATGATGATCACAATTAAAGCTGCTACAGTAAACTGAAGTGGTCTTCCTTCCAATTTTCTGTGCCATCCTTCTCCTGCTTTAGGAGCATGTTTTGCAGGGGCTGCATCTTCTTCGTAACGTGCAAATTTACCAGAAGTAATTGTTTTCCATACGTTAACTACAAATAATAGAGCACCAATAAAATAAAGTGTACCACCAAATGCGCGCAGATAATACATCGGTAGAATCTGGGTTATTGTTTCCAGAAAGTTAGGATAAGCAAGGTATCCTTGTGCAGTAAATTCTTTCCACATCAATGCCTGTGTAAAGCCGGCAAAGTATAATGGAATGGAGAAAAACAACATGCCTAAAGTAGCAATCCAAAAATGGGTATTTGCTAATTTTACCGACCAAAGTTTGGTTTTGAACAATCGTGGAGCCATCCAGTAAATCATACCGAAGTTCATCATGGCATTCCAGCCCAGTGTCCCAATGTGTACGTGTGCAATTGTCCAGTCGGTAAAGTGACTCAGCGCATTAACAGATTTTAATGACAACATCGGCCCTTCAAAGGTTGACATACCGTAAGCGGTAACACCTACCACAAACATCTTCAGAACGGGATCTTCACGGACTTTATCCCAAGCTCCGCGCAATGTGAGTAGTCCGTTAATCATACCGCCCCAGGAAGGTGCAATTAGCATGATTGAAAAGACAACCCCGAGTGCTTGTGCCCAGTCAGGAAGTGCCGAATAAAGCAAATGGTGAGGGCCTGCCCAGATGTAAAGGAAGATTAAAGCCCAGAAGTGAATAATCGATAGTTTGTAGGAATAAACAGGTCTGTTGGCAGCTTTAGGAATGAAATAATACATCATACCCAAAATTGGGGTGGTGAGGAAAAATGCCACTGCATTATGACCATACCACCATTGAACCAATGCATCCTGAATACCTGAATAAATTGGGTAGCTGTGTAGGAATGAAGTGGGGACTTGAATGTTATTTACGATGTATAAAACGGCAATTGTAACCCAGGTGGCTATGTAAAACCAAATGGCAACATAAATGTGTTTAACTCTTCTTTTGACCAAAGTAATGATCATATTCAGGCCAAAAACAACCCAAACAAGAACAACCAAAATGTCAATAGGCCATATTAATTCGGCATATTCTTTTGATTGGGTTAAGCCAAGCGGATAAGTAACCGCAGCAAGAACAATGATTAATTGCCATCCCCAGAAATGAATATTGCCCATCGCTTTGCTGTACATAGGTGTTTTCAGCAAGCGTGGCATCGAATAATAAATGGCTGCAAAAAAACCATTGCCAACAAAGGCAAAAATAGCAGCATTGGTGTGTAATGGTCTCAAGCGACCAAAAGTGAGCCATGATATCCCTCCACTCATGTTGGGGAATATCAGTTCGAATGCCACAGTTAAGCCTACCAGCATTGCCACTACGCCCCAAAGCACGGTGACAAGCATAAAAAGTTTGGTAAGCTTGTTATCGTAAGTAAACTTTTGTAATTCCATACGCTTAATTATTGGTTTATTGTTTATTAAATTTATCTGTTGTTTCTTTGGTTTGCTCGTCTTTTACTTTCTTGGATTCAGACTGTTCTTTTTTTTTTCGGGTATTTTCTCATCAAATAAAACCCTGACAGATGGTGAGTACATGTCATCGTACTGCCCACTTTTTACCGACCAGATAAATCCGACCAGAAAAGCACCTGCAACAAGAATTCCGATAATGATTAAGAAAATTATAATGGTCATTTTGTAAAAATGATAATTAGAAATAATTCCTCAAAGATATAAAATATATCATACATATGTAAATATGTGTATTTTCAAACCATTCTAAATAAGGGTGTAAAAGTAATATATACAGGTGTTTACGACAACTTTTTTCTTGATAAATATTGGATGGAAAAAGTGGCAAACGCGACAACGCTAACCGAGCTAATGGGCATAAGGATGGCCGCAATAAGCGGGGACAAAGTTCCTTGTACAGCGAAGAATAATCCAATTAAATTGTATAGGAATGAGATGATAAAGCTGATTTTTACCACATTCATTGCCGAATGTGTGAATTTTAGAAAATCGAATAGTCCCGAAAATTTTGACGATTCGATGATGCCTTCGCAGGCCGGGGAAAAACTGTAAATATCATCGGCAATGGTGAGCCCAACATCACTTTCCAATAAAGCTCCGGCATCATTCAATCCATCGCCAATCATCAAAACTTTCTTCCCTTCCTTTTTAAGCTTTTTCACAAATTCCATTTTATCAGAAGGGCTCTGATTAAAAAACAAATTGGCTTCCGAACCGAAGATGGGGGCAAGGTTTTTCTTTTCTGATTCATTGTCGCCTGACAACAAATACAAATCGTATTTATTTTTGAGATTATCAATGATTTCTGCGAGTCCTTCCCGATAGGTATTCTCAATGCTGAAATATCCGGCAACCTTGTTTTCGATAAAAATATATACATTGGTTGAATTGGGGTCGTTATCCACTTTTCCCATGATGAATTTTCGGGAACCCATATTGATGCGTTTTCCGTTAATCAGGGCAGAAGTTCCCATTGCCGGAATCTCCTGAAAGTTCTCCACTTCAAACAAATCTTCACTTTCAATATTTTCTTTAATGGCAACGCTTAAAGGATGACTTGAATTTGCTGCTAACGATTTTATCATCTGCAATTCATCTTCAGAAAGCGTATCACCAATAAACTTTGCTTTCATGCTGCGGTTGAGGGTAATGGTTCCGGTTTTGTCAAAAACAACGGTGTCAATTTTATCCAGATTTTCGATGACCTCCGTATTTTTTATGTAGAAACCTTTTCGTCCAAATGCCCGCATCGTGCTACCGAAAGTAAAGGGAATGGTAAGTGCCAGGGCACAGGGGCAGGCAATGATGAGTACCGATGTAAACGCGAATAAAGCCAGTGACGAATCGTTAAAAAGCCAGTAAATACCCGCAGAGAATGCCACCAAAAGAATGGCTGCGGTAAAATATTCTGATACTTTGTTGACCATGGTATATAGCCCGCTTTCTGTTTCTTTCTTGCCGCTGTCCTGATTCCAAAGTTGGGTCAAATAGCTTTGCTCAACTTCCTTTTCTACCACCATTTCGATGCTGCTACCTACTTGTCGTCCACCGGCAAAAATCAGCTCATCCAGTCTTTTTGGGACAGGAATTGATTCACCCGTAACAAAGGAATAATCAATATTGGCGGTTCCTTTAACAAGTTTGGAATCAGCCGGAATGAGTTCCTGGTTGCGGATGAGAATGTGGTCGTTTTCTTTGAGTCTTGACAGTGGAATGATTTCTTCAGCACCATCAACAATTTTTGTGACGGCCACCGGGAAATACGATTTATAATCCCGTTCAAAAGAAAGTGCCTGGTAGGTTTTTCCCTGGTACCATTTTCCAACAAGCAGGAAAAATACCAATCCGACCAAAGAATCCATATAACCCACTCCCTGGGCGGTCGCAATTTCATAGGTGCTTTGCACAAAAAGGGTGAAAATTCCCAAAGTAATGGGCACATCAATATTGACGATTTTGTGTTTTAATCCTTTGAATGCGGACAGATAATAATCGCTGGCACTGTAAAAAACAACGGGGAGCGTCAGTAAAAAACTCAGCCAGCCAAATACCTTTGTAAAGGTTTCGCCCAATTGTTCGCCCCCGGGCAGGTATTCCGGGAAATTGTAAAGCATCACATTCATGAGGCTAAAACCGGCAATTCCGATTTTGATCAATAAATCGCGATTTGCATCCGTACCTTCTTTTTTATCCAATTGGTCGAGTGTGATTTCCGGGACGTAATGAATAGAAGCCATCAATTCAACCAGTTGCCGCAACGAAATTTGTTCGTCTTTAAAAGTAATGCTTGCTGTTTTCTTGGGGAAGTTTACATTGGAATGGATAATTCCGGGGTTTAATGTATTCAGGTGTTCCAATAGCCAAATGCAGGAAGCACAATGAATTCCGGGAACAAACAGGCTGACTTTGCTAACACCGCCATCCGAGAAATCAAGTAGTTTTTCCCTGATTTCTTCCAGGTCGAGGTAGGCGTATTTATCACCAACATCGGCCTGTTCCACCCTGATGCCTGCCATGGGTTGTATCTCGTAATACTGTTCCATCTCGCTGGCATTCAGAATCTGGTAAACCGTTTTGCAACCGTGGCAGCAAAAGGGTTTGTCATCCCACATCACGGGATGTTTGCCGCAATCTTCCCCACAGTGGATGCATTTTAGGCCCATGTTATTTGTTCGAATTTAATTTGTCGTTATCCCATTTTTTTGGGTTATCATTGATGTAATCTGCAATACGTGCATATTCTGTATCATTTCGGATGATATGTTCCCAATAATTTCGTTGTAATAATTTTTTATCAAATCGTGTCCAATTGAATTGTTTAACACCACGTATGTATCCATTGGTTACCATTGTTTTAAACCAATCCATTGCATCACCGATTGTGGCATTGTATTTTTTGTTGTCCATCCCGTATTGTTGTTGCAAATGTTCGGGTGGTTCATCATTGGGACGCCCACGTTCGTTATTGGGACGCCCACGTAGGGACGTCCCTACGTGGGCGTCCAATACGGTATCGTCCAATACGTTGTTGTCCATAACATCAACATTCAACAACGGTTTGTTTTCAACAATGCAATGAATATGATTTGGCATAACAATCAAATCATGACATTTTTTATCGGGGTATTTATTTTCCAATTCGAAATACCATTGTTCAACCATTTGTCCTGCATCGTTTAAAATCATTTCACCATTAACAACATCGCCAAATAAACACAGACGATTTTGCACACAGATGGTAATATAATACAAGCCCTGACGCGAATAATCATATCCTTTTAAACGGATTGAACGTCTGTTGTGTATTTGTGGGTTGTATTTCATTTTAATGAGATACGTTTTTGTTAGTTGAATTTATTGTGATACGAATAAAATCCTTTTCTAATTAACATCATTAGTAACCACATATTCCTCAAACCTAATCGCCCACATTCCCCTTAATTCGCCTTTTGTAAAATCGATGGCTTTGTCTTCGGGATACAATTGTGCAATTTTTTCTGCCAGGGGAGATGGGATGTCTTCGCCCGGAACGCCGTGGCAATTCAGGCAGACTGCCTCAATTCCTATTGGTCTGTAATAAACGGGATGACCTTGTTCGTCGGTGATGATTTTAGGATACAATGTTTCTCTTTTTAACCACTCCAGGATATAGGTTTTGTAGATTTCACTTTCTGCATCGTTTGTTTCGTTCAACGGATTGCGGTATTTTTTTGCCAGTCTCCGTATTTTTGCATTTTGTGTGCCGGAAATAGAATCGGTAATCTGCATCGCTTCGGTATTGCAGAAACCAATGGCATATTCCATTCCATTTGTTTTAATTGTTTTTTTGAGTGCCGACTGAAAGGCTGCCTGTGCGTGTTTTGCAATGTTGTCACCACGTTGAATCAATACATTTTTGAGGCTGTCTGTTAATTGAATGCTATTTGTTTTCGTGGCCTTGCTTTCACTTTCTTGTTGCGGTTGCTGATTTGAACAGGCGCTAAAAATCAACACGCTTATCAAAACACCAATGATTAGATTAAGTTTCATTTTTTATTCTTTGATTTGTTTCAGACGCAAATTTACGTTTTTCTCAGGCGACAATAACAAAAGCAATTATTTGAATCGCCATACTGATTTTGTTTTTATTTTTGTGGAAATTCCAAACGAAATTTTAAAACCATGTACGGAAAAGTTAAAGACCACCTGATTAAAGAAATCAAAGAAATCCGCGATGCGGGATTGTATAAAGACGAACGCATTATTGTTAGCCCTCAGCAGGCAGAAATCCAGTTGGATTCAGGGCAAAAAGTATTGAACTTTTGTGCCAATAACTATTTGGGATTGTCCAATCATCCCGAACTTGTGAAAGCGGCCAAAGAAGGTTTGGACAGCCACGGATACGGCATGTCTTCGGTACGTTTTATCTGTGGGACGACAGATTTGCACAAAACACTCGAGCGCAAGATTGCCGAGTTTTTTAAAACGGAAGACACCATTCTTTATGCAGCAGCTTTCGATGCCAATGGTGGTGTTTTCGAACCTTTGTTTACTGCTGAAGATGCAATTATTTCTGACAGTTTGAACCATGCTTCCATTATTGATGGGGTAAGACTTTGTAAAGCAAAAAGATACCGTTACGCCAATGCCGATATGGCTGATTTGGAAGAAGTGTTGAAACAGTCACAGGAGCAGCGTTTCCGGATTATAGTTACTGATGGTGTTTTCTCAATGGATGGAAATACAGCTCCGGTTGACAAAATGGTTGAGTTGGCCGAAAAATACGATGCCATGGTAATGGTTGACGAATGTCACTCCGCTGGTGTAGTTGGTAAAACCGGAAGAGGTGTCAGTGAGCATTTTGACATTATGGGTAAACTCGACATCATCACTGGAACTTTGGGTAAAGCTTTTGGAGGTGCGGTTGGTGGTTTTACTACGGGTCGTAAAGAGATTATTGAAATGCTGCGCCAGCGTTCCCGTCCTTATTTGTTTTCCAATTCCTTGCCACCATTGGTTGTGAATGCCGGTATTCGTATGTTCGACATGATGAGTGAAACCAACGAATTACAGGACAAACTCCACGCCAATACCGATTATTTCATGGAGAGAATGTTGGCTGCAGGTTTCGACATCAAACCCACCCAATCGGCTATTTGTGCGGTGATGTTGTATGATGCACGTCTGTCGCAAGATATGGCTGCAAAATTATTGGAAGAAGGTATTTACGTTATTGGATTTTATTTCCCGGTAGTGCCCAAAGACCAGGCCCGCATCCGTGTGCAGCTTTCTGCAGGACATGAACGCGAGCATCTTGACAAAGCCATTGCTGCTTTTACGAAGGTGGGGAAAGAGCTGGGCGTTTTGAAATAGGGATAACTAAGCACCAAATTGCAAAAATCAAATACCAAATAAAGAACCAAAAAACAAGAATCAAACATTTAAACAGATCTGATAATTGATAAATGGTAATTGGGATTTATTTGATTTTTACTGTTTGTAATTTGAAATTTTAGCAAAATGATTTTCGGAATCGGCACAGACATTATCGAAGTAGAACGGATGAAAAAGCATCTGGAAAATAATGATGCTTTGCGGGTGAAATTATACACTGATGCTGAACAAAAGTATTGTAGTAAAGGTAAAGTTACGATGTACCAATGTTACGCTGCCCGCTTTGCAGCAAAGGAAGCTTTTTTTAAAGCCCTTGGAACCGGCTATCGTTATGGCATGGCTTTCCACGAAATTGAAGTGCTTAACGATGAATTGGGAAAACCCTATGTCAATCCGCATGGAAAAGTCAAAGAATATTTGGAAGAGAAGAAAATAAAAAGCATTCACCTGTCAATTTCACATGTGAAAGAAATGGCGAATGCTTTTGTGGTGCTGGAGAAGTAGGAAACCGACCCAACGGGTTTTTTTCAACCCGGCGGGTCTCGATTAGCCCAAATGGACCAACTTTCTAATTCTTGCATCTATCATCTAACAAAGTGGTCAGACGACTAATACAGCGGAACAAAGAAATCGTCCGACCATTAAATTGCTGAACTACAAGTGGTCGGACGACGATTTCGTCACAGAAGATAGTCGTCTGACCACCTTCATTCAACAGTCCAACACTGGTTCAAGTCTTGGTGTAGGCTTTTGTGAAGGCAGACTTGGACTTTTGTCACTTCGTATCCCGTAAGAAATAGCTGGCCGTTCGTTCAATACTTTCCTTTACCGGAACAAACTCCATCCCAATAGCATCAATAATTTTCTGATTGGAATATCGATAATGCTGATTTGCAGTTTCTGCTGTTTCTTTGGTGATGCTTGAGGGCTTGCCAGTAATCAGCGAAATGATTTTAAGAGCCCGCCATCCGATACCACTTAAAAAGGGGCCGGCCTTGTATTTTGGTGCTGGTATATGCATGGCCGCTGCCATCCACTCGAAAAATTGTTTGTAGGCAATATTTTCTGAATTTAGGATGTAACGTTCTCCCTGAAAACCACCTTCCATTAGCAGAATCATGGCTTTGGCTACATCGTTCACATCCACAAAACCGTTTGTCCCACCGGTATAAAATTGGAGCCCTTTCCACATGGTTTGGAAAACTTGCGGACTACCAGAATTCCAGTTGCCAGGCCCTAAAACGATGGACGGGTTTATAATAACGGCATTCAAACCTTCGGCAATTCCACGCCAGACTTCACGCTCAGCTTCATGTTTACTGCTAGAATAAACCGATGACTTTTTGTTACTCCAATGTCGTGTTTCATCAACAATGCCACTGCCGTCAGCTCTGCCCAAAGCACCAATGCTGCTGACATGACATAGTTTGCCAATCTTTTTCTCCAGGGCAGCATTAACAATATTTTTTGTCCCTTCGATATTGGTGCGGACCAGTGTGGTTTTGTCTTTGGGATGAAAAGAAACAATCGCTGCTGTGTGGTACAATTGATCCACACCTTCGAAGGTATCTAGTAACGAATAAATATCAAGAATATCACCTTCGACCCATTCGATTTTATCCAATAATTTTTGGGGATTGTCTGAATAATAATTGAAAGTTTTTTCAATTAAATCCAACTTTGACGATTCACGCTTAAGCGCTTTGACTTGCTTTCCTGAAACCACTAAGTGATAAAGCAAATGAGCGCCAATAAATCCTGTTCCTCCGGTTACTAGTATCATGTTGCAAATGAAAACAAATTTTTTATCTGAACAATAGCTCCACGATTAAAAAGAATGATCCCACTGGTATTTTAGTGGTAAATAAATATTCAATAATCAACACTCAACAAATAATACACAAGTAAAAAGAGAGCTTATACAAGGATTTATACACTATGAGATTAGTGGCTATTAGCCTAAATAAATAAACAATTAGGTTGTTATAACTGCCAGTATCCTTTCCAATTATTCTCAAAATAGTTTTGTGTAAAAGCACTTGAATGTTGAATATTGTATATTGAGTGTTGAATATTTTTAATTTGATCCTTCATGATTATGGTTGACACAAAGTTTAATTTCATACGGGTTTTCCCATACATTTGCTGCATGTTTCCAATTCAATACAACGAACCCTTGTTCAGGCCGCCCAGTGAGGCCCGTTCACTCATTTTGCAACTCACATTGGGATGCTCCTGGAACCGCTGTGCTTTTTGTGAAATGTATGCTGCGAAGAAATTTAAGGTGAGAAGAAGCGAAGATATTGCCCAAGAGATTGAACAATCGCAGCGATTTGACCCAATGATCAGAAAGGTTTTTCTTGCGGATGGTAATGCCTTCGTATTGTCATCTGAAAAATTGATGGATGTGTTGAAAAAACTAAAGGTCAGCTTCCCCAAATTGATGCGTGTTTCAGCCTATGCATTGCCCAAAGACATTTTATTGAAATCAGACGATGAACTCAAAAAGTTACGGGCTAATGGATTGAAATTGTTGTACGTGGGAATCGAAAGTGGTGACGATGAGTTGCTGGGAAGAGTCAACAAAGGCGAGACTTTTTCATCGACAGCCGAAGCACTTATCAAAGCCAGGAATGCAGGTATTAAATTGTCGGTGATGGTGTTGAACGGCTTAGGAGGGAAAAACTTTTCGGAGCAACATGCCATCAATTCAGCGCTGTTGGTTAATAAGATTCAACCCGAGTATCTTTCAACACTCGTATTAAGTTTTCCTTTTGGGGAAGCACATTTCAAAAAGCAGTTCAACGGAGATTTTCAGGCATTATCAACTATTGAATTGATAGCTGAAATGGGCCTTTTTATCCAAGATCTTGATTTGGAAAAAACGATTTTCCGCTCCGATCATGCATCCAATTATCTTATTTTGAAGGGTATATTGAACAAGGATAAAGATGTGTTGTTGGAAAGAGTCAGGAATGTGCTTGATAAGCCAGAACATGCTAGCCTTCGTCCCGAATGGCTCCGTGGCTTGTGAAAATAGCACATTTCGAAATTAAATTTCAGCGCATTTGCACATTAGTTATCTTTGCCCAAAAAATTTGAAAAAGTGAGTGAGATAAAGAATTTTGTTGAAGAATTGCGCTGGCGTGGAATGATCCATGATATGACACCCGGTACCGAAGAACAATTGTTAAAAGAAATGACTTCGGGCTACATTGGATTTGATCCGACGGCATCTTCGTTACATATTGGAAACCTGGTTCCGGTGATGCTGTTGGTACACCTGCAACGCAGCGGACACAAGCCTTTTGTGTTGGTTGGTGGTGCTACCGGCCGTGTTGGCGATCCTTCAGGAAAAACTGAAGAGCGAAAACTGCTTTCTGTTGAGGATATCAATTATAACCTCCTTTCGCAAAAAAACCAATTGATGAAATTCCTCAATTTTGAAACCGGGGAAAACAAAGCAGAAGTTGTCAATAATTTCGATTGGTTTCAGGATTTTTCATTTCTTGATTTCATTCGCGATGTGGGTAAACACATCACGGTGAATTATATGATGTCAAAGGATTCAGTAAAAAAGCGTCTGGACAGTGGCATGTCGTTTACCGAATTTAGTTACCAGTTGGTGCAGGGCTACGACTTTTATTGGCTGCATAAAAACAAAAATTGCAAACTACAGTTGGGTGGTTCCGACCAATGGGGAAATATTGTAACAGGAACAGAACTTATCCGAAGAAAGTATTTCGCTGACGAACAAAAAGAAACAGAAGCTTTTGCACTGACCTGCCCACTCATAACCAAAGCTGATGGCAGTAAATTTGGAAAAAGTGAAGGGGGGAATATTTGGCTCGATGCTGAAAGGACATCCCCTTATAAATTCTATCAATACTGGCTAAACGCTTCTGATGAGGATGCGAAAAAATGGATCAGGTTGTTCACCTTAATGAAAAAAGAAGAAATTGAAGGACTTGAAAAAGAGCATGACGAAGCACCACATTTGCGGGTTTTGCAAAAGGCATTGGCAAAGGATGTAACAATTCGGGTTCATTCATCCGAAGATTACGGTATGGCTGTAGAAGCCTCAGCTATTTTGTTCGGAAAAGGAACGACCGACACTTTACGTAAATTGTCTTCATCTGTTTTACTTTCTGTTTTCGAAGGAGTTCCCCAGTCTGCTATTTCACGCAAGGAATTTGAATCAGGAATAGGATTGTTGGACTTTCTCTCGGAAAAAGTAGGTGCTTTTAAATCCAATGGAGAAGCCCGCCGTATGTTAAAGGACAATGCCGTTTCTATTAATAAGCAAAAGATTAAAGAAGATTATCAAATCGACACAAAAGATTTGCTCAACGACAAATACATCCTTGTTCAAAAAGGGAAGAAGAATTATTTTTTAGTGACGGTGGAATAAATTAGTCGGCAGTTTTAATAACAACCTTCCAGCGTCCATAGGACCTGGAAGTTTGAGTTTGTACTTATCAGACGCTTCCAGGAGCTGCGCACGCTGGAAGGTCTTCTCGAAAGGAAATCCCGTTTCAAGCGTCCACGCTTGAAAGATGCTTTTTTAAATTCTGATAAATTTTAGAGATTGACGGAATCATTATTCTAAACTTCAAGCGTGGACGCTTGAAGCGGGGTACCTCATAGTTTTATGTCTTACATTCTTAGGTCTAAAGGTGTGGACGCTTGAAGCGGGGTGTCTCATAGTCTTATGTCTCACAGTCTCAGGTCTAAAGGTCTCTTTTCAACAAACCATTGTGACTAAATAATTATTTCCCATTTCTTTTGGTGTATTCTCATACCGTATTTTTACACCATCATTAAACAAAACGATGGCTGAAAGAATTTCAGATAAGGAACTTGATGCTTTGGTAAGCATGATTGATGAACCCAATGAAAAGGTGTTCGCAACAATCAGGAAAAAAATTGCTGATTTCGGAAGTGTTGCCATCCCTGTTTTGGAAGATGCCTGGATGAATTCATTTTCAGAAGAACAAAACGAACGACTGGAGGAATTGATTGGAGACATTCGTTTTGATGACCTTTACACGGAGCTCAGTAACTGGAAGCAAAATAATCCTGATGATTTGTTGAAAGCTTTCACGCTGATCGCCCGATTCAGGTATCCTGACTTTGAGGACGAAAAATATTTGGCGCAAGTGGCCAGGTTGAAGCAGGATGCGTGGTTAGAAATGAATGAAGACCTGACCGCCCTGGAAAAAACCAAAGTACTCAACCATATTTTCTACGATGTTTGGGGATTTAAGGGAATTCGTCCTCAGCAGAAAATCACCGTGAATTCTTATTTCCTAAATGAAGTGTTGGATACCAAAAAGGGCAATGCGCTTTCGTTGGGGATTTTATATATCTCGATAGCACAGAGCTTGAATATTCCTGTTTTTGGTGTAGACCTGCCACAGCATTTTGTACTCACTTATTTAGAAGATTCATTCCCTATAAAAGCTGCCGGCAAATACACGAAAGACGAAGTCCTTTTCTATATCAATGCAATGAATAAAGGGGCTGTATTCACAACCAATGAAGTTGAACTATTTATCAAAAAGTTGAAAGTGGAATCAAAAGAGGCGTTTTATCTCCCATGTAGTAACCTGACCATTATCCGTCGCATGATTTCTGAATTGATGATTGCATACAAAAGTGAAAGCAATTCAGATAAAGTGAAGGAGTTGGAAGAGTTAATACTTGCGCTTGATTGACTTCCTCTGCGTTAACTGCTGCAAGCGTCCACGCTTGCAGTTTATAACAATATCAGCTTATTTCTGAAAGGGCCGTTTGTATACAGTTTTCAAGCGTGGACGCTTGAAACGGGGGGGGGGCAAAAATTTCAATTCAACCCCAATTCTCCCCTTGGGGGAGATGTCTGCTTTTGCAGACAGAGGGGTTTAGCCTTCTGCCAAAAACCCATTAACATTCTTTTCAATTCTTTCCAGTACGCCTTTGGTAGGAACACGGTTGAATTGCTCTCCGGTTACTTGCTCATAAAGTTCGATGTAACGTTCCGAAATACTGGTAATTACTTCATCTGTCATATCTGGAACTTCTTGTCCTTCTTGTCCCTGGAAACCATTTTCCATCAGCCATTCGCGAACAAACTCTTTAGAGAGTTGTTTTTGCGGTTCGCCATTGTCAAAGCGTTCCTGGTATTTGTCGGCATAAAAATAGCGGGAAGAATCGGGGGTGTGGATTTCATCGATGAGGTAAATCTGGTCACCAACCTTGCCAAATTCGTATTTGGTGTCAACAAGAATCAGCCCTTTTTCAGCTGCGATTTTTGTGCCTCTTTCAAAAAGTTTGATGGTGTATTCTTCCAGTTTGGCATAATCTTCGGCAGTTACCAATCCTTGTTTGATAATCTCTTCTTTTGAGATGTCTTCATCGTGGCCTTCCGTTGCTTTGGTGGTTGGGGTTACTATTGGCTCGGCAAAACGTTGGTGTTCTTTTAATCCTTCGGCAACTGGAACACCGCAAATTTCACGCGCACCTTTTTTGTAGGTTCTCCACGAACTTCCCGTCAGGTAACCACGAATAATCATTTCAACCGGGAATGGATTGCAATAATGGCCAACCGTCACCATGGGATCGGGACTGGCCGTTTTCCAGTTGGGAACAATGTCGGCAGTGGCATCCAGAAACTTTTCTGCAATCTGATTGAGTACCTGCCCTTTATAGGGAATACCTTTGGGTAATACCACATCGAAGGCCGAGATGCGGTCACTGGCGACCATTACCAACAATTTGTTGTCGATATTGTAAACATCGCGTACCTTTCCGTGGTACACATCTTTTTGTTTTGGAAAATTAAAATCGGTTCTGATAATTGCTTCGTTCATGATGGGGTTATTTATATATAGTTAGTCTTTTATTGTTTTTATTCTTTTCCCTGTATTAAGTGTTTTAACTCTTCTTTACTTGGCAATACTGTCAAGTATTTACTTGCAAATATTTGTTCATTGTCTTTTGGAAGGGTTATTTCAACAAGTGTTTCGCTTTTGTCTTGACAGAGAATTATCCCAATGGTTTTGTTTTCATTTTCTAACTTTACGAACCGGTCGTAATAATTAACGTACATTTGTATTTGTCCGATATCCTGATGTCGTAATTCTCCAATTTTCAGATCAATAAGCACGAATGATTTAAGGATTCTGTTGTAGAAAACTAAGTCAATTCTGAAATGCTTCTCATCTATTGTTATTCGTTTTTGTCGGGCAACGAACGTGAATCCTTTTCCTAGTTCCAATAAAAAGTGCTCAAGTTTATTAATCAGTTTTTGTTCAAGTTGGGATTCCGAGTATTTTGTATTTTCCGGAAGCCCAATAAACTCTAAGATATAGGGGTCTTTCAGCGTGTCCTTTGGTTTTTCTATTACTTGTCCATTTTCGGATAATTTTTTAACACCTTTTTTATCTCTGCTTAACGCTAGTCTTTGATAGAGTGCAGAATCAAATTGCCGTTTTAATTCTCGTAAACTCCAATTGTTTTGGATGGCTTCAATTTCATAAAATTTTCTTTCAACAAGGCTATCAATTCTTATAAGTTTAAGGTAATGAGACCAACTGAGTTGGAAATTATTGCCTTTCAAATTCCGAGACACTGTTTCGGATTTTGAATAAGCTAGATAAAACCTGCGCATATTCTCTAAATTGTCAACTGAAAAACCCTTCCCAATTTCTTTGTTTAGTTTATATGACAAAGATTTTAATACTGATTTTCCATATTCAGCCCTGAATTTACCTTGCTGTTCTTCTTCAATAATTAGTCTGCCAATATCAAAATAAGTGTAAACCATTGTTTTGTTAACACTTCTGACAACTTCTGTGCGGGCATTTGATAGTAAGTGAGCTACTTTTTCAAATAGAATATTTTGTCTGTTTTTAACGATATTCATATACCAGGTTCTCTTTTCAAATAGGTGTACATCTTTTAAAATGTAATCTTTCCCCTACGTTTGATCGTTATACGCATTAATAATCTTCGTTACCAGTTTATGTCTCACAACATCCCTGCCGTCAAGATATACAAAACTGATGCCTTTGATGTCTTTCAGTATTTGTTCGCTTTGCAACAGTCCCGAATGCTTTGGTTTGGGCAGGTCAATTTGTGTGACGTCGCCGGTAACAATGAACTTCGATGATTTCCCCATGCGGGTTAAAAACATTTTTAACTGGCTTTGGGAAGCATTTTGGGCTTCGTCGAGTATAGCGTAGGCATTGCTTAAAGTGCGGCCACGCATAAAAGCGAGAGGTGCAATTTCAATGGTGTCGTCTTCTAAATAGGATAGGAATTTTTGTGTAGGAAGCATATCGCGCAAAGCATCATAAAGTGGTTGCAGATACGGGTCCATTTTCTCTTTCAGGTCGCCGGGTAAAAAACCAAGACTTTCACCAGCTTCAATAGCCGGGCGGGTTAGGATTATTTTTTTTATTTCTTTATTCTTCAATGCACGAACAGCAAGTGCTACGGCAGTATAAGTTTTTCCGGTTCCGGCAGGTCCAATGGCAAAAAGGAGGTCGTTTTTCGCACTCATTTCCACCATCTTTTTTTGGTTGATTGTCAAAGCTTTTATCAACTTGCCATGACGCCCATAAACTAAAACGTCTCCACCCTTGGAACTTAAATGACCGTTTTGCTCATTTTCTCCCATGATTTGCATGACGATATCTTCGTTGATTTTTCCAAAGCGGTCGAAGTGAAGCAGCAATAAATTGAAACGTTTTTCAAAGTCATCAATTTCCTTTTGCTCACCAATGAGTTTGACCATTTCGCCCCGGGCAATAATTTTAAGCTTGGGAAACAATAGTTTTATTTCGTTAAGGAATTTATCACCCGGCCCATAAATCTCCATGGGATTCCCAATTTCTAGTTGTATAATTGATTCGCTCATTAAAAAAAACTGAATGTATGAATGCTTATCCCAATAGCTGTCGGGAGTGTAAATGATCGTGAGTTTTCCAACTTCTGATTTCCAACTCTACTTTCCATAAACTGCTTTTCAAAAATATTAAAAATAAGTCTGTGAATTTGGACAAAAGAATTAATTTTGGTTTTCATCCGAATATTTATTTGGGAAGGCTAATACTTTAATAATCAAACTTCTGATGGCAATCATTACATTAACGAGCGACTGGGGCGATAAAGATTATTATTTGGCTGCTGTAAAAGGAAGTATTTATCGGCAGATTCCAGATGTTCTGATTGTGGACATTACTCATAAAATACAATCTTTCGAAATGGCGCAAGCTGCCTATGTTTTAAAAAATGCCTTTCCAAATTTTCCTGACGGAACGATACACATTATTGGTGTAAATTCAGAAGAATCTATTGACGAGCCGCATACAATTGCTTACTTCCAGAAGCAATATTTCATTGGAACAGATAATGGTGTTTTTTCACTTTTGTTCGAGGGCGAAATACCGGAAAAAATTATTGAACTTGATATTACACAAGAGACAGAAAGCTTCACCTTTTCCAGTCGCGATCGTTTTGCCAAGGCAGCAGTGCATCTGGCCGGTGGTGGAGATTTGGAGGAGTTGGGAAGAATCAAATCAGAGGTTAACAAACGGATTTCATTAAAACCTATCCACGATAAAGACCGTATTCGTGGAGTAATTGTTCACATTGATAATTATCAGAACATAATAACGAATATTTCAAAAGAATTGCTGGAAGGACTTGTTAAAAAACGTTCATTTCAAATTCAGGTCAGAGGAGGTGAAATTAATAAAATCAGTGATGCTTATGGTGATGTTCCGTCCGGAACATTGGTTGCTCTTTTTTCTGCCAATGATTTATTGGAGATAGCCATGAACCAGGGGACTGCTGCTCCTTTGCTTGGAGTTGGTGTGGGCGATGCTGTTATTGTGGAGATTGAGGAAGAGTAGTTGACAGTTGTCAGTTGACAGTTGTCAGTTATCAGTTATCAGTTGTCAGTTATCAGTTGTCAGTTGTCAGTCCTTCAACACATTTGGGTAGATTTTGAGTTCCACTTGTTGATATACGAAATACAACATCCAACCAATACCTGCGCCCAGTAAAGCACCTCCCAATACATCTCCGGGATAATGCACACCGAGATAAACCCTTGAATAGGCAATCACTGTTCCCCAAACCAGAAGGGCAGGAGGGAGCCACTTATAAAATCTTTTCAGCAACAGGCTGATGAAAACCAGTAGCGCAAAACTATTGGTAGCATGTGATGACACAAATCCAAATTGCCCTCCGCAATTTTTTACAGTATGAGTCAATAGTTTTAATTCCTCGTTATGGCAGGGTCTTAGCCGCTGGAAAGTATTTTTAAATGCATGGACAGAAAGCTGATCGGCAGCAAGAATGAGCAGTCCGATAAATCCTAATATTAGAAGGCTTCTCCATCTGAATTGCCGAATAATAAGGTAGAGAAGAAAAATGTATAATGGTAACCAGGATAGTTTAGCACTAACGAAAAGCATGAGCCCGTCAAAAAAGGAGTTATGCCATCCATTGATTGATAGAAACAGATTGGTGTCGAGGGTGTTTAAGTATTCAATCATTAAACTTAGATGTGGAATTATTCATTTTCCAATGCCAGGGCCTGTTTCTTCATTTCCTGATAAGTTAAATTGTAGGGGTCGCGTAATAAAAGTATATTGATGTGCTTAAGTGCTCTTTTTCCATTCCCCTTTTCAAGTGAATTATTGACCTTCTTTAAATAATAATTATCATCGTTGCAGGTATGTCCCGGCATTTCACCTTCGCAAATAAACAACGCATCTTCCCTGTTTGTTTCTGTACCTTCAATAAAAAACTGAATGGGTATTTCGAAACGCGTGTATTTGTCATCTGTACATTTATTCCATTCACCCTGTGTTGCAGTAAAAAAATTAGTAAGCTCTTCATTGGTTCCGTACCCTAGTGCAGTCTTCATTTTAATTTCCCTGGGAACTCCTTCACAGTCAACAACCAGCGAAAGCACTACAATTCCCATGATGCAGTTCATCCTTGCAAAATCAGGATAAGTGACCATGTTATTGAATTTTTTCTCGAGACTATAAAACCCTCCTTTGTACCGGTAATCAAGTTGATTTTTCAAGTTTGCTTTACGGCTGGCGCTAACAGTTTCTACCGACTGGCTAAAAACGGTACTGCTTAAAAGAAATACGAAGGCCGTAAATATTAGGGATTTCCACTTCATGCTAATCTTTTTTTTGAATGTAGCGGCTATTGACTTTATTGTGATCAATCATTAAAAGCAAGCTCTTAATATATGCCGCAAATTTATTTGTCTGTTTTTTGAACAGTTTCGCTTTTTAAAACAAGGGTTTTTCTTATTTCTTCAAGCAATGATTTTGTTCGTTTCAGTGTGTTAATTACCTCCAGTTTGTCTATTGTATCGTTTTCCTTTGTGTTCAGAAGATAGTCTTTTGCACCTTGAATGGTGAGTCCTTTTTCCTTTACAAGGTGATGAACAATCTCAAAGTTATCAATATCTTTCCTGCTAAAGTACCGCGTTCCTTTCTGGCTTTTTTTTGGTTTAAGGAAATCAAATTCCTGTTCCCAATACCTGATGAGCGAGGTGTTTACGTTAAAGAGATTGGCAACTTCCCCGATTTTATAGTATAGTTTTTCAGACATGATTTCTAAAATAAATACTAGTCGAGTGACTGGTTGGGTAGTTTTGACAAGTCCAATAAGGTCTCGTATTCGTCAGGAGTAAGGTCATTAAAGAAATAATAGATAGGGTTTACCGTTCGGTTGTTTTTGCGCACTTCGTAATGCAGATGTGGTGCAGTTGATTTTCCGGTGTTGCCCACCGTGGCTATAATTTGTCCGCGTTTTACTTTATCTCCTCTTTTTACTTTAAAATCTTTTATGTGGGCATAAAAAGTTTTATAACCATATCCATGATCAATTTCAACAGTATTTCCATAACCTCTTTTCGATCTTTTTGTTTTCAATACAATACCCGCTCCTGTAGAATAGATTGGTGTACCTTGTGGTGCGGAAAAATCAACTCCGGCATGGAATTTTTTTATCTTGTAAATAGGGTCAGGACGGTAACCGTAATACGATGAAAGTCGTTTTAGATCTAAATTGCTTACTGGTTGAATAGCAGGAATACTTGCCAGCATTTTCTCTTTATTACGGGCCAATTCAAATACTTCGTCAAACGATTTTGACTGTACATACACCTGGCTGGCAATATTGTCAAGCTTTTTAGCAGTTTGTATCAGGAGTTCAGAATTCGAATAACCTTCCAGTTTAGCATAGCGGTCAATACCACCATAACCGGCCTGTCTGATTGATTTTGGAATGGGGTCGGCTTCAAAGACTACACGGTAAATATTGTCGTCTTTATCGGCAAGCTCATCCATCAGTTTCTGCATCCTGTCCAAGCGATCGTTCGTAATTTGATACTGAAGTTCGTATTGGGCAATCTCTCTTTGCATAACACGTTCCTTGGGAGAGCCAAGGAAAGTGTAAACCAAAAAAATTAACACAACAGAAAAGGCCAGTGTACTGGTTACGAAGAGAAAAAAGCGGAAAACCCTTTGTCCAAAACTTCGCCTGTGCTCTTCATAGGCAAGGGTCTTGGTATTAAAAGTATATCTGGTCTTGGCCATAATAAACGAAAATCGAGGTGCAAAAGTAATTAAATCCCTAAATTTGCAGGTTTTAAGCAAATAAAAAATTAGAAATATACCATTAAAATACGGCAAATGAATTCGTTAGAGATACGAAATACCTTCCTTGATTTTTTTAAAAATAAACAGCACGAAATTGTCCCTTCTGCACCTATTGTAGTTAAGGACGACCCAACACTTATGTTCATCAATGCAGGTATGAATCAGTTTAAAGATTTGTTCCTTGGAAATACTCCTGTGCGTTTTCCACGTATTGCCGATACGCAGAAATGTTTGCGTGTTTCTGGTAAACACAACGATTTGGATGAAGTGGGACACGATACTTACCACCATACTATGTTCGAGATGTTGGGGAACTGGTCTTTTGGCGACTATTTTAAAAAAGAAGCCATCGACTGGGCATGGGAACTTTTTACGGAAGTATATCAAATTGACAAAAGCAGTTTATACGCAACTGTTTTTGAGGGTGATAAAGCTGATGGCCTTGAACCTGATATGGAAGCTTATGAGCTTTGGAAGAAACACCTTCCGGAATCACAGATTTTATTTGGGTCGAAAAAGGATAACTTTTGGGAGATGGGCGATACGGGTCCAAGTGGTCCCTGCTCTGAGATTCATGTTGATATTCGTACAGATGAGGAGAAAAAGAAAATTTCCGGACGTGATTTGGTAAACCAGGATCATCCAGAAGTAATTGAACTGTGGAATCTTGTGTTCATTGAGTTTAATCGTCTTTCTAATGGAACGCTTCAACCACTTGCTGATAAACACGTTGATACCGGCATGGGTTTCGAGCGTCTTGCCATGGTACTGCAGGGCGTGCGTTCCAATTACGACACCGATATTTTTGTGCCTATTATTCAGGCCATCGCCAAAATGGCTGGAACTACCTACAATAAGGACTTAGAAAAAGACATTGCCATGCGGGTAATTGCCGATCACTTACGGGCAGTTGCTTTTACCATCGCTGATGGTCAGTTGCCTTCAAATACGGGTGCCGGTTACGTTATCCGACGGATACTTCGTCGGGCAGTGCGATATGGCTTTACTTTCCTGAACTTTGAAGAGCCCTTTTTATACCGCTTATTGCCTGTTCTTATTGAGCAAATGGGGAATGCCTTCCCCGAATTGAAAGCACAGCAGGAGTTAATCGGACAGGTGTTGAAGGAGGAAGAAGTGGCTTTCTTGCGAACACTTTCGCAGGGCATCAAACGATTTGAGCAGCATATTCAAAAGTTGAAAACAACAGATGGAGAAAATATGGTAATCGATGGGCAGTTTGCTTTTGAACTGTTCGATACTTTTGGTTTCCCCATCGACTTAACGCAATTGATGGCACGTGAAGAAGGTTTTGCAGTTGATATGGATGGCTTTAACAAAGGATTGGAAGCGCAGAAAAACCGATCAAGAAAGGCGGCTACTGTTGATGCGGGCGATTGGATCGAAGTTTCTTCTGGAGATGGAGAAACAGCTTTTGTCGGCTATAATCAGTTAGAAGCTGAAGCAAAACTGCTCAAGTACCGGAAAGTGGTTTCGAAGAAAAAAACTGTTTTTGAAGTTGTGCTGGATCAAACACCTTTTTATGCCGAATCAGGTGGACAGCTTGGTGACAAAGGTATCTTAGAAAATCATTTAGAAACATTGCATGTAATTGATACAAAAAAGGAAAATAATCAAATTGTTCATTTTGTAATTGAAGAGCCCAAACATTACCATGAGAATTATACGGCAAAGATTGATGCCTTAAACCGTAAACTAATTACCAATAACCATAGTGCCACACACTTGATGCACGCGGCTTTGAGGAAAGTGCTAGGAACGCATGTTGAACAGAAAGGTTCTATGGTAAGTGCCGAAAGATTTCGTTTCGACTTTTCGCATTTTTCGAAAATGAGCGGTGATGAAATCAGGCAGGTTGAAAAAATGGTGAATGAAAAAGTACGGGAAAATTTGTACTGTGATGTGCAGGAAGATGTGAAAATTGAAGATGCTACTGGAATGGGTGCCATGGCATTGTTTGGTGAAAAGTATGGTGACAGTGTGCGGGTGGTTTCTTTTGATCCCGATTACTCTATAGAATTGTGTGGGGGTACACATGTGAATGCAACAGGGGAAATTGGTTTTTTTAAAATTGTATCAGAAAGTGGAATTGCTGCCGGTGTTCGTAGAATAGAAGCTGTTACTGCTCAAAAGGCTGAAGATTTTGTGGATGATCGATTGGATATATTAGCATCTATTAAAGAGCAATTCAAGAACCAACAGGATGTTTTTCTCGCTGTTAACAGCCTGATCGAAAGCGAGCGTAAATTGCAGAAGGAAGTCGAAATACTGCAAAAAGAAAAAGCCATGCAAGCTTCGGCTGAGCTTTTCAATAATGCAGAAACAATTGGAGATATTCGTTTCATTAAAGCCAAAGTTGAAACAGATGTTGCACAGGCCAAAAACCTGGCACACAAACTGCGCGGAATGTCAGAAGATGTATTTGTCGTTCTTGCATTAACGAGCGGAGACAAGGTGAATCTTGTTGTTGCTTTGTCCGATGATTTGGTTTCCAAAGGAATGGATGCCGGAAAAATTATCAGGGAAATCTCGCGTCCCATCAAGGGCGGCGGTGGTGGTCAGCCACAGTTGGCAACGGCCGGAGGAAAAGATGCATCAGGTATTGAAGAGGCTTTTGAAATGGCTGGAAAATTGGTATTGTGAGGGGTTGGTGAACGAATAAACAGCCTCACTCTACCGGAATACGAATTTCGTAATGTACACCATTTCCAGGACTGGAAACCAACTTCATTTTCCCTTTTAAAAAGTCAATACGCGATTTGATGCCGGAAAGTCCCAGGCTTTTTCCGCTTTGTATTTCGTTTTGCTCAAAACCATCCCCATCGTCTTTGTAATTAATCTGAAGGGTGCTTTCTTCTTTCCTCATGTCGAAGCTAATTTGTTTTGCATGGGCATGTTTAAGACTGTTGTTCAATATTTCCTGTACAATTCTATAAAGGATAATCTCTGTGTTTTCGCTTAGCCTTTCATCTCCCAGTGCAATATTGCAATCAATAGCAATGCTGCCGGTATCTTCTACATTTTCGAAAATATCTTCAAGGGCTTCCTGTAAACCGAATTTTGCCAATACACCTGGCATCATATCATGCGATATTTTGCGAACTTCTCCGCTGGCTTGCTTCAATAGTTTGTTTGCTTTTTTCAATAATTGAGCAGTTTTTTCATCGGCACTGCTTTCTTCAACATTTGAGAAATGAATACTGGCGGTTGACAGCAACACGCCAATACCATCATGCAATTCCTGGGCAACACGTTTGCGTTCGTTTTCCTGTCCGACAATAACCGACTGCGCAGCAAGGAGTTTTTGTTCTTCCTCTAATTGTTGTATCCGTTGTTCGGCAATAATTTTGTTTTTTCGATTCTTTAAACGGATGAAGAATAATATTCCTATCAATAGAATGACAAATCCGACAACAGTAACCAATTGTATTTTTAAATCCCTGTTGTGTATAACCTGCAAAGCATTTTCATTTGACAATTGAAGGATTTCGGCTTCATCTTTTTTCTTCTCGTATTTGTTCTCCATCTCGAAAAGTATTTCCAACTTTTTTTCGTTGATGATGGAGTCGTTGAGTTTCACGCTAAATTTATAGTTATCAAGCGCATTTTTATAATTCCCGTTTTCTTCTTGTATAATAGAAAGGTATTTATAGCCGCCTGAAAGATGCTCTATATCTCCAATTTTTTCTGCACCGTTAATTGTTTTCTTAAAATATTTTTCAGCTTCTTTTAGCTTTCCTTTGTCCAAATAGTAATGTCCAAGCTTGTAATTTGCATGGGTCTCCGTTCGGAGATTCTCTGTTTGTCTTGCAATTTCGATAGCTTTGTTAAGGTATTCGAAACTTAATTCGGGTTCATTTAGTTCGGCATAAATTGCACCTAAGTTAATGTATATAGCTGCCAGTGTTTCAATATTTGGATGTATTTTATTGATTTCAATTGCCTCCAAATAAGCGTTTTTTGCAGCTTCGTTTTGGTCTGTAAAATAATATATGCCTGCAATATTCATTGATGAATTCATCGTCATTCTATGGTTACCGGCTTTCTGACTGGCAATTTTAGATTTCTCGAATAGTTCAAGCGCCTTATCATATTCCTCCAGAAATTGGTGAATAGTTCCAATATTGCTCAGAACGTATGCCTGTCGGATTTCGGCATGCAATAAGCCGTATATTTCTTCGGCACGATAGAAAAAACGCAAAGCTTCATCACGTCGTCCAAGTTGTTTTAAAGTAGCACCCATGCTGTTTAATGCCCTTGCAATACCAATACTGTCTACAATTATTTCATAGTTTTCTATTGCCATTTGACCATAATAAATAGCCGAATCGTTTTCGTTGGTGCGGAGGAAATAAGTGCTCATGCTTAATTCGATCATTGCCTGCGTTTCCGTCAATTTATTTTTTTTACAGATGGATCTGGCAAGTACAAAGTCAGCTTTGGCTAAATCGTAAGCACCGCTGTTTCTTAAAGCGACACCTTTGAGCCTTAATGCATTGGCTTTTTTTTGATTATCGTTTATGCTTGCAGCTATGGCAAAAGCTGAGTCGGAATATTGCAGTGCTGTACTTGGGTTGCTGGTGTTTAGCGCTACTATTAATTGCTTAATAAAATGATCGTATAATATGATTTCGTCTGCCGAATCCTCTTTCACTATTTTCTTTTGACAGGAAAAAGGAATTGTAATTGCGATTAATATGATAAGAAAAGGGAGTGCTGATGTCAGTTGTTTTCGCATCTTTTTCATTTGTTAATGGTATCTTGTTTTATCAGGCTGAGGTTTACTATTGAATC
>Ga0164318_10000577_pt1 | contig 28924 bp, 26 predicted proteins | sample GuaBasSedimGuay9_FD_113734 | JGI IMG/M metagenome (GOLD analysis project Ga0164318, IMG submission 113734) | Subseafloor sediment microbial communities from Guaymas Basin, Gulf of California, Mexico - Guay9, Core 4571-4, 0-3 cm | ecosystem: Environmental > Aquatic > Marine > Hydrothermal vents...
AAACTCAATATACAGACAAATTGATATTGGCTTGCCAAAAACTGAAGCACTTAAAGATATTTTACAATCGAAAAATCAAGATCTAGATATTGAAATTATAACAGAAAAATTTCTTGAGCAGAAATCAGAAATTCCAGATAGTGATTTAATCTTAGACTGTAGAGATATAACATATGATCGAGGAACTAAAATTGATGCTCGTATGTTTATTTCGTCTAGATATTTAATAGTTGATTGTCGTAAAAATGTTAATTACTCAAAACAAGTAGTTGGAAAATATATAGTCGAATTAAGCAAAGATGATTTAAGATATGCTGCTTCAATTGTATCAATGGCAATTCATAGTGGAACATTTAAGTCTTTGTTAAAAAACAAATCAGTGCAAAAATATGAACTAGATTATGTAAAGCATATTGACAATTACGAATGTGATATTGTATATGAAAATTTAGTTGGAGAAAATAAATTTATTAATCTTCCAGACAAAATTGTTCCTATAATTGACATGAACAAATCAAAAGATATAAATGTCTTTTTAGGAAGTAAAGTGTTACCAATCACTGAAAGATTGATTCCAAAGAATACATTACAGAACAGCGGAGATTTAATTTCAAATTTAATATCTGTCGCTACAAGCGAATGTGATTTTAACCATTTTATTATCTCATTATTTCAAGAAAACAACCAAGTTTTTATTGAATTAATACCAGAAACGGGAGCAGCTTAATGTTAGTAAAAAATACATTTGTTCCCGGTGTTTTTGTCCCATATAAATTAATTTTTAAAAATGAACTTTACAATATTATAGATTTAGAAAAAAAATTTATAATTAGAGGATATACGATCCAGACTGTAGATAAACAAATTGATATGGTTTTTATAAAGAATTCACATCCAAATGCAAATCCAAAGACTGGTGAATTTTGTATCCCCAACTCATTAAGAGAACATACTATTTGTACAAGTAGTAAAAATATCTTAGAATTGATATTATGTTGCTTTAATTTAGATGATTGTTATTTTACTCCTTGGGACGAAATAAAATATAAAAGACAAGAGGTGTAAAAATGTCAGAAAAAAAAAGAAATGCCGGTGAGGAAAAACTAAAACATCGAGTTTCAGAAGCTATAGATGAAATCACTGAGGTAACAAAACAAGCTCTCGAAAAAGTATTTGCAGGAATGGTCGAGAGAACATCTGAAGTTTGCTCTGATATAATTAATAAGAAACGAGATAAAATTAAAAGTAAAATTGAAGGTATAAACAATGGAGAAGAATAATCCAACTCTTTCAATTGAAGAAATATTAGATCAAAAAATTGAAGAAAAAATCAAACATTTGACTAAAGAGGATGTCCAATTTATAGTAAATGAATTAATCCCAAAGTTTGATGAGTTAATTGCAGAAAGAGTGAAAACTCATTTTTATGAACTGGGCAAATTCCTCACAGAAAAATTTGATCCAGGAGCGTAGGTATGCCAAAAATATTAGATTATAATTCATTTTGTGAAAACTTAGACGAAGTGACGTCTCTAAAAATATTTGGTAAAAAGAAGTTCCATCCAGAGGGACTATTTTCTGAGCAAATATTCGGTCCAATAAAAAATTATACTTGCCAATGTGGAACCTATTATGGAATTTCACGAACAGGCGAACAATGTAAATTATGTAAAGTTGATATTGTAAACAGTAATATACGAAGAAAAAGATTCGCAAAAATTACAATACCAATTAAAGTTGTAAATCCATTATTTTATGACCTTTTGGTAGATCTTGGTGGAAAGGATTTAAAGAAAGCTATTGATACACTTATGCGAAATGAGAAAAGTATTTTATATAAATCTCAAGATGATTATATAGTTACTGTTAATCAGAATACTCCAATTCCAGAAGGTTGTCAAGTTTGGGAACGAGCTGGTGCGATCTATGAGTTAATACTTGGAGTTGCAACAGTTGCAGTTAAGGGTGGTTCTGTTGAATGGAAATATATATTAGAAACTCTTGACAATTTATTAATTGACCAAATAATTGTTTTACCTCCTGACTTGAGACCAACATCAAAAAGTTCAGGAAAAAATAAGCAATTAATGGACAGAATAAATAGATATTATATTCAAATTCTTACAAGGAAAGAAGCTATGAAAGAGATAATTATAAATATCTATAAAGATAAGGATTTGTATTATACCTATTTTAAACAACTCCAAAAAGATGTAAATGAATTATATACAAGGATATTAGAAAAGATAGCAAAGAAAGAAGGTCTGATAAGAGGAAATATTCTTGGAAAAAGAATTGACTTTTCAGGTCGCGCTGTTATTACACCAGATCCTACTCTTAAGTTAGACGAGTGTAAATTACCATATCTAATGGTCCTTGAAATATTCAAATTACCAATAGCAAAGAGATTGTTAGAACTTGGCAAGTTTAAGCCATTAAACCAGGCAATTGATTTTGTAGATAAATGTATTGACAATCAAGTTCCTGTTTTATATGGAATTTGTAACGATATAATTACTGGAAAATATTGCGTATTAAATAGACAACCTTCTCTTCATAAATTAAGTATGCTTGGTTTTAAAATTAAAATAACATTAGATCAAGTTATTAAAATACACCCTCTTTCTTGTCCTCCATTCAATGCTGATTTTGATGGGGATCAAATGGCGGTTTATATACCAATTACTGAAGAATGTGAAAAAGAGATTGAAGAAAAGATATCAATTAAAGAAAATTTAAATAGTCCTGCAAACGAATCTCTTACAACCATACCAACTCAAGATATTGTCTTAGGAATATACTATTTAACATCATCTGAATTTAAAAATACAGAAAAAGTCACATATAAAAATCAGAAAATCACTTGGGGTCAAGCAGTATTTAATAAACAATTACCAAAAGATTATCCAGTTATATCAGATGTTGTTAATAAAAAATTATTACTTCAAATATTAAATGATATTAAAAATAGATATACGACAGATGAAGCAATTAAAGTTCTTGATAATATAAAACGTATTGGTTTTAAATATGCAACATTGTTTGGTTGTACAATGTCATTAAAAGATTGCTATATTGAAGAATCAAAAGAACTTAAGAAAGATATTTACTCTCCTAAAAGTACAAGGGAGCAATTAGTTGCTTCATCAGATCAGTCACTAATTGAAAAAATAAGAAATAGTTTTAAATACTCACATATGATTGAATCTGGTGCTAGAGGTAGTTGGGACCAGGTAAAACAGTTAATTTTAACACGAGGTTTTATTTCAAATTTTGATGGTGAGATTTTACCTTACCCAATTAAAAACTCATTGATTGACGGGCTAAACCAAGAAGAGTTTTTCTTTTCAACATATGGATGCCGTAAAGGTTTATTGGATGTTGCTTTAAATACTGGAACGTCTGGCTACCTTTCAAGAAAATTAATTTTTACATGCGCAAATTTGCAAATTGATTCAGAACTAGAAGATTGTGGCACTAAAGATCTTCTTGAAGTAAGTGTAAGCAGTAAACGAAAAGCAAGAATGTTAATTAATAGATATTATTCTGAGAATAATTCTCTACATAAAATTACAAGTGAAAATTATAAAAGTCTTATTGGTAAACATATTGAAATAAGAAGTCCAGTTCTTTGCAAGAGTCCAAAAATTTGCCATAAATGTTATGGTGATTTATACAAAAACTTAAATAGTCGATTCATTGGGATTATTGCTGCTCAAACTCTTGGTGAAAGAGGTACACAATTAGTATTAAGAACTTTTCATACTTCAGGGTCAGCAATTATAAAAGGTGAAGAAACCCAAGATGAATCAATGAAACAAAAAGATATTATTGGCGATCTCGCCTCAGTTTCAAAGTTACTGCATAAATTTAGAGGAAAGACATATACTGATATAATTGAAGAATTATTTGATGTATATGATAAAGATATATATCACGTTCATTTTGAATGTGTAGTTTCACAGTTAATGTGGAAATTCCATACTAAATGGAGATTGCTAGAAAACAGAGATCAAGTTTCGCCAGATTATTTCTCAGTCCAAAGCGTCCCAAACAACGAAAGTTGGATTTTAGCTATGGCATTTTCAAACCCCAAGAGAGCAATTTTACAGGGAATCTTATATGAGAGTAGATACTCAGGAATCATTGATAAGATTCTGAAAGGTGAAAAAATAAACTAGGGTATTATTATGAGAGATCCAAAACGTATTGACGAAACTTTAGATGTGATTCGGGGAATCTGGAAATGAAGTCCAGATCTCCGACTCACTCAATTAATTATGAATGCTGTGTATCCAACCAAAGATCCATTCTATATTGAGGATAAAGATTTGGTGAAAAGGCTTAAAAGATTTCAGTAAAAAATTAAAAAATATTTAGGAGGAATTAATAACTTGAATATAATTAATCCTACATTTAAAATTCAAGATGAAGATTTTAATATCTTCACAATAAGGAAAAAAGATTATGAACAGATTTTACCTTTAGTTGAAGAAATAGTTAAGCCAGTAGAGGAAATTGGATTTGAAATTATTGAAGTAAATTTAAAAGACTCTCGTTTTTCATCAAGAGAGTTATCAAAGACAATTAAACAAACTTTGGTTATTAAATTAAGGAAAGGGAATTCAAATATCGACTTGAGCATTTTTATTCCAAAGTTGATAGATGATAATTATGTTGTAATAAATGGGAGAAAAAAAATTCCATTATTTCAACTATTTGATATACCTATCGTAACCAGAGGTGAGAGTATAAAAATTAGAACAAATGTAGCTACAGTAATGGTTTATAAAGATCGAGAAGAACCAGCTATAAAAGTAAGTTTTCTTGGTAAAAAAGTTCCACTGTCTCTGATCTTATGCGCATATTACAGCATAGAAGATGTTAAGAAATTGTTTGATATTGATCTTCCTATTGATGAAAATTCCGAAGATTTATATGAGTTATTAAGGAAGGATATAAAATTTCATCTTGATGAGTCTGAAGGCTATACACAAGACGATTTTATCATTGAGCTTGGTAGAACCTACTCCAAATATAATGCCAAATCAAAGGGTGAAGATATTTTATATGCAATTGATTTGATTCCAAAGGTTGATCTTTTAACCACTAAATTCTTTCATACTGATTCTTTATTAAATGAAATTATATATGCAATCAAAACAGTAAATATTGATGACACATTATTTACAAATAAAAGAGTTAGATGTTTTGAATATATGATATTATCAAAGATTTCAAAGATCATATTTGATTTATGTTTTGCTAACAGAACAGCCAGACAACCAAAATTTAATATTAACTCAACTCAAATATTATCAGAATGTAATGTATCAGAAATAGTCCAGTTCAATTTCTCTATTAATCCTGTTGAAGAGTTGACAAAATTATCACGAATTAGTTTATTAGGACCTGGAGGTTTCAAAAGAGAAAATATTCCAAAACATTTAAGAGATATTTGTCCAACAATGTTTGGAAGAATTTGTCCAGTGGATACTCCAGATAGAGATAACTGTGGAGTATTACAAAATCTAGTACCAAATGTTAACTTAAGTGATGATTTAAGATTTACTAATGAAATCTGTGATAAACAGCCAATCTCAATACCTGTTTCACTAACTCCATTTTTAAAGCATGACGATCAAACCAGATTACAGATGGCTTCATCTCAAATGAGACAATCAATAATGCTGAAAGATTTTGATCCACCGTTAATAGGTTCTGGTTGTGAAAATTTATATACAGACTTTACCCAGTTTGTTAAAAGAGCAAAACATTCTGGTAAAGTGGTGTATATTGATGACGATTATATTATCGTAATGTATGATAATGGTAAACCAGACATTTTTGATATTTCATATCGAAAAATTTATGTTGAGCATTTAGACTTTATGAATCTATATGTTAAAACGGGAGATAAATTTAAATCTGGAGATATTTTAGCAGAAAGTAATTTCTGTAAAAATGGTCATATCAACATTGGAAAAAATCTTTTAGTAGGTGTTATGGTTTATTACGGAAATAATTATGAGGATGGTGTCGTTATTTCTGATAGATTAGTAAACAAAGATATATTTACATCTGTGCATTACAGAGATTTGTCATTTATGCTATCTCCAGATAAAGTTCTTTTATCTTTAGATGAAAAAGTGTATAAACCATTACCAAATAACTTAGAAACAATTAAAGCAGGGAACCCTTATGCAATCATTAAAAAATTGACTTCAAAAGAATTGTACTCACCATTTTCTGAAGATGTTGTTCTCGAAGCGAAAAAGAGTTTCATTATATCTGAAGTAAATTTATATGCAAATGACTGGAATACTGAGATTCCAGAGTTTCGAGATTGGGTAAAGGAGCGTTTAGATAAACAAAGAGATAAACAAAAATATTTACAAAAAGTAGTGATAGATATTTTTGGTAAAGATGAAGGAACAAAGGTCATTCAAGAAAGAAGTATGGATAAATTTTCAGTTGATAAAAAATATAAACTGAAACGTGAAAAAATAAACGGAATCTTTGTTAAAATGTATGGAGTTCATTTTAGAAGGATAAGAGTTGGAGATAAAATTGCTAATAGGCATGGTAATAAAGGAGTAATTTCACAGATTGTTCCACACGAAAAAATGCCACAATTAGAAGATGGAAGACATTTAGATATTTGTATCAACCCATTAGGAATAATTTCTAGAATGAATATTGGTCAGCTCTATGAAATGCATCTATCAATGTCTATACAAGATCTAAAAAATAATATAGTTATAATGTTAAGTGAAAATAAACCACAAGATGAAATTAAAAAATATTTACTTGATTATATTAACATCATTGACAAGACAATTGATAACTGGTATTATAAACAATTCGTTGAGCAAATTCCTGAAGTAATAACTGAAGATTTTATAAAAGATCTTACTATAATACAACCCCCGTTCGAATCTTGTAGGTTAGATGAGGTTAAGAAAGCTCTTGAGTACACCAATACAAAATTTGAGCAAAAAATTTATGATCCTCTATCAGAAACTCATCTTGTAAACAAAATTGCTACAGGATTTATTTATTTTTTCAGAATGGTTCATATTGCAGAAGAAAAATTAGCTGCTAGAGGTATTGGTGCATATGCTAGACGAACATTACAGCCGCTTGGTGGAAGAAAGAATAAAGGCGGTCAAAGATGTGGAGAAATGGAAACTGCATGTTTAATCGGTCATGATGCACCACATAATTTATTTGAGTTTCTAACTACAAAATCAGATTGTATTGATTTGAAAAATAATTATATTAGAAATCTTATTGAACCAATGTTCAGTGATGAATTATGCGATATAGTTCCAGAATCAGTTAAGTTATTAAAATCATATCTAACTGTAATAGGAGTTGATTAATGGCTTATAAGCAATATATAACGTGGGAGTCTTTTACTGCTGATACAAGCACTTCCAATTGTCTATTTCGATATGATCCTAGTCCTTTATTAGAAACAAGGTTAAAAAGAAAATTAGGTCTTGATAAAAATGAGAAGAAAGAAAAAATTAGTCAAAATATAGAACTAGTTCTTTTTAATATAAAGGATTTGGTAGTATGAAGAAAAGATTTTGTCCAGTATGTGGAGGTGAAATATTATTTCATTATGAAACTCCCACTAAGGTATTTCGTATCGAAAATGGAACATTGTTCAGAGAAGATAATGTTCTATATGATATTCCTGAATTAAAACCATATTGTTCAAATGATAAAACACATGTATTAGATAAAGATCTAGACTTTTGGCAATGGGTTGATTCAGTAGAAATGTTTTTTAAAGATAAAGGCTTATAATTTATAGGGGGAAATATAAATGGATTGTTTACCAGATATACAATGTTCTCATCCAGAGGTAAATATACCTATACAACAAGTTGGTGTTGAGAATATAGAAGTACCTTTTAAACTCGAGTTTAGAAGTGGAGGTTTCTGCCAGATGAATGCTAATGTATCAATAAGAACAGATCTTGATCAAGATACAAAGGGAATTTCAATGTCTAGACTCTTATTAACTTTAAAGCCATATTTAGATTTACCTCTTAAACAAAAATTAATTAAATTAATATTAGAAGATTTACGAAACAATATTGGTAGTACAAATAGTTTTATGAAATTTAGTTTTCGTATGCCAATAATTAGAAAGTCAATTTTGTCAGACCATCAATTTCCAATATACTATAAATGTCGGTTCGAAGGTCAATTGAAAAATGGAGATTTTAGTTTTTTTCAAGGAGTTGTAGTTCAATATGCATCATATTGTCCATGTTCCGCAGAACTCTGTCAACATTTAAGGGAAAATGATTCAGTCGGTTTTCCACATAACCAAAGATCGTTTGCTGACGTTTTAGTACAAGTGAAACAACCAAACTATGTCTGGCTTGAAGATATTATTGATTCCATTGAATCTGCAATTAAAACATTACCATATCCTATAATCAAAAGAGTTGATGAGCAAGAAATTGCAAGAGTAGCAGCAGAAAATCCTTTGTTTGTTGAAGATGCAATCCGATTAATTTCATATCAACTAAATAATATGGGAACATTATATGATTGGATAGTTAAATGTAGTCATGAAGAATCAATCCATACATCTGAAGCAATTGCTATAAATTGGAAAGGTGTACCAGGTGGTTTTAGTGAAAGGAGATTTTTATGATTCAAGTTACAATAAGTTATAATGTAACTGAAGAAACTTACCAAAAATTAGATAATTTACAAACTGATATCCAATTGGCTTTATATGATTATGATTTATATAAAAATAAGAAAGATAAAATTCTATCAAAATTAGAAGATAATCCAAAAATTAGAATTGTGCATTTGCCTTTACAAACTCTAAAAATTCCAGTCACTGAAATTGACAAGTTAATAAATGATATTTTTATAAGAACTGGTTGTGTCAATTTTGTTGTGCACCCAAATAGAGGCATCGAAAAATTTCTAAGATATTTTCAAAAAAAGTCTCCGCAAATAATCTGTGTTGAAACATTTGCATGGCGTAGAAAAAAAGCTTTAAGAACTCCTCTCGAAATAATTGATGTATGTAGATGGTATAATTCTACCTACATGACAATAGATACTTGCCATATTGAAGATATTTGGTTTGATCATAAAATTATGTCTTATCTACTAAAATATACAAAAGTTATTCATCTATCAAATAGAGCAAAAGGATTCGGTTCTCATATTCCATTTAATCATCCACATGGAGAATTGAAGTTAGTAAGTTTTGTAAGAGAATTAAAATTTAAATATAAATGGAGTGGATATATTGTATTGGAATATATGGCTGAATATCAAGATAAATTATTAAAAAATTATAATTATGTTAAGAGGCTTTTAGAGATCGAATAATGAAAATATTACCTTGGGAACAAGTTGAATATGAAGATTGTATTACCTCTAATTCATATATACATGATAGTGTAACAGAAACGAACAGACAATTCCAACATATCTCAGATAATGAAAGTTTAAAATATAGAAAAGGAGATATTGTTAAAATATTAAGTGGACTATATCAAGATTGTTCTTGGAAAGGTTGGTTTCTAACTCCAACCGATTATCAAGATTTTTTGAAGACCTTTAAAAATAGGGACAAAAAAATTCCATTATATGCAGCAAATCAATATGGTATGGTCGTTGGAAGATACCGAATAGTTAAGAGAAAATATTGTGGTATATTCTATGACTATGGTACACTTTTAATGACTCTAACTGGAACTAAAATAGGTCGGATAAAGAAATATTTTTCAAGATATCCATTTTATCTAGTTAGTAATTATCCACATAACCAAATACCTTTTGATACAGATATCAAAGATATTCTACTTATGAATCCTGGTAACTCAAATGATTCTAGAAATAAATATGTATATACCATATTTAAAAAAATAACTGAGGAGTAAATATGGATATTAAACGAATAATAAATATTTATCAGAAAGAACGAGAATATGAACACAGCGTATTTGGTGACTACGCAGACGACAAGTCTTTAAGTTTTCCCAGTTTTTTGCTTTTTCTTGAGCAATATATAGAGAAAGCAAAAAAAGCATACACAGAAAAATGGGAAACCGAATTACCGCCTTGGTTATTAAGTTGTGCGGAATTTGAAAATCACGGAGTAGCCCCAGTAAAAGCATATGAAGAAATCATTAAAGTTTTAGCATTAGCAGGTGCAGCTCTGGAAACGTATGCATTATTAGATCCAAGTGAGTGGAGAGCAAATGCAGAAAAAGATGCTCTCAAATGGAAATAAAAATCAAAGGAGTAGTTAACTATGAACGAAAATCTATCTCAAATGGTAAAAGATAGCAAAATACTAAGCGAGGATGATGTTATTTTTTCTGAAAGTAATTTAGATCTTCCTATTGAAGAAGAAGTAGAGAAGGTAGTAGAAAAAAATATAATTAATATTGTTCCATTATTTGAGTGGTTCAATGTAAACTCCGATAAATTTGAAAATATCAATGAAGTTCAAATGTCAATCAGAGGAGTTGATTCTCGAAAGACATTGATTATGGCTGTAAAAACCAATAGCGGAGCTAAAGATGAAGAAGGTAATGATGAACGTGTTTTAAGGCTCTTCGATGATGCACATATCAGACCAGTTCTAAATTTACCCGCTTTAGATATGCAAGTATATAGCAATAAGAATTTCAAGATTCTTTATGAATATAATGGAGTCTTTATTAAATGTTATGGAGTGAGAACAGGTCTGATTGTTTCTTTTTGTAATGAGATTGATGGAAAGATAATTCCATATTCAGTTTCAAGAATAAGAAAGAAAGACACTGAATTAGAAGTTCCAATTTTCGACAAAGAAATTGTAGTTCAAAAATTAAAAGAAAATGCTGATGTGGAGGTTTTACAATTACTTTATAAACAAAGTGCAAAAGTTATTGACCAATTTAGTACAAATGAAAGTGTGGTTGATTGGTTGCTCTCTAAGCAAAGTGAGGTTACAGACATTAGTCATCATCTTCAGATTGATAATGTAATTATTGATATGCTAAAGTGAACCTAACATGGGACTGATATTACTCATCGGTCCCACTCAAAATATTATGAAAATAAATGAAAATTGTAAATTAGTTTTAAGAGATTTATATCTTTACGATATTGAAGCATGTCACTACACTATAATGGGGAAGCTTTCTCTTGACTTAAATCATATTGATCGAGAAGATAAAACAAAAAGAAATATTCAAATTGGTCAAATGATGAGAAAAAATCCACGCCTAACCTCTCTACTAAGAAGCACAACTCGCTCAGTAATTAATGAATTTATATCTATAAACAAGATAGAAAAAAATGATATTATATTAAGACAATATGATGGTATTATAATCTCAAAAATATTACGAATTACAGATACACATCATATTCCATTAAATATTCGTAAACATTTTCAGATATTTATTTCATCAGTTGATCGAAGAAAATATATCGCATTAGATAGTAAACAAAATGTGATTATTAAAGGTATTCCATTAAGATATAAAAGAATAGACGAAATTTATAAAAGGATATGTAATATAAATTTTGTTAGAAAAGAATCAATTTTTAGAAATCTTCAAAAGATAAAAGATTCAATAATTAATTCAAAAGATCCAAAATTGTTTGCCATTCCATTAAAGAATGGTAAATTTAGTATTTTTTTAAAAGAATATGGCCAAATTGAAGTTTCTAGTTCTATTCTAAAAATAATGGATACTGATGATATTGATAAGGTGAGATATTTCAAACATTATATTGAGCCTTTCACAAAAAGTATTGTAATAGAATTTGTGAGGTAGAAAATGAAAATTCTAAATATTGCAGCAGGAAAACAAACTCCTTTAGGTCTGGATATATTCCTTCCACCTGACTCGCCAAAAGATATCCTAAATATGGATACTTGTTATTTTCTAGATAACCATAATGTTGAGGATATAGAAACAACTTTTAAAGGTGAAGATTATCATAGAGAAACATACTTCAACTATGACGTATTTGAATTTATGGAACGAACTACAGTTCTTTTTGATCATGTAGTTATATATAGATATCTAGAACATATATCATTTACTCAAATAAATTATTTTATATATTTAATTTCAACTATCCTTAAAAAAGGATGTTTGGTAGATATTATAGTTCCTGATTACAAAATACTTGGTCAAATGCTCATGGATGATAACCCTCATAGGCAAGATTTTGAAGCATTTAATATTCTACTTACAACTGAACTTTTAAATGAACCATCTTGTCCTCACGCCTCTATATGGACTCCAGATAGAGCAAAATATTTCTGGGAACTTGAGGGTAGATTTAAAGTTAGACAACGTGATATTTTTACACCTTATAATTTTGATGGTAGAAATATTTATTTAAGATTTTTAGCGAGGAGAGTATGACTGCTCTGGACAGCTAAAGCTATCAGCTTCGTTCTGCTAGTTTTCTAGGTCCTAGCATGGGCTAAAGCCATGGGTCAACTTATAATTAGACTTAGAGAGGTATTTTCAAAGTTTTAAAAAGTAGATGGTGGCATTTACATTATTAAGAAATATTATCAGAAAGTAAACAACCTCGGCCACAAGGTTACGAGGTTTTCCCGCGTCAAACTTATAAAAAACTCTTTTAGAAGAAGGTGGTGATTTTATTGAGAAACTCATTCAATCAACGAGCGAATGATATGGGTTTAACATCAGACGAAAATAAAGGTCTTTATAGTTATTCTGATAGATATAGCGAAGTCGTTTATAGACAATTGATAACTTTACCTTCTGAAGCATATGCGACCAGTAATGAAGATTCAGTTCACGAAACAGATGGTCAACAAGTTCCATTAATGGCAATCTACACAAGATCACTAACTGCAGTTGGATATACCTATTGTGGTTATGTTTCAGATATTTATCAATTTATTGGAAACGATGTTTTAAATCAACAAATTAGAAATGCTATTCAGGAAGTTGGTCTACCGATCATAACTGAAAATACAAATATGGATTTTCTACTAACTCAAATGAGAAATGAAATAGTAATTCAAAGTAGTCAAAACTGCGCAAATGTTGGTGATATTCTTCCAGTAATGATAGTTAATAATAGTTATAACGGAAGAAGAGCTGCTACAGTTGCTTTTGGTATATCAGTTCAGCATGAAAACGATCGGTTAGTGTTTGCATTTAACTTAGGTGAAATGAAACAAATTCATATAGCAAATTCTAATACACAAATGTCTTCAGTAATAACATCATATATTCAAGTGTTTTCAAATGATATTACAGATATGATTACATCAAGTTTTCAAAGTCAGTTAACTCAAGACCAGTTTCTTTCTACCTTAGATGTAATTGAAAACATTGGTAAAAGAAGAAGAGAAGAAATATCAAAATTCCTTGCAGAAATGAATCCTTCAGAAGAAGGCGAAGATGTTGCGTTACCATCTGCTTGGCAGATGTTTTTAGCAATTGTAAGATATAGTAGCTTTGAACCAAATCTAAATATGAAGAGACTATTAGAAAATGCTGCAGAAAGTGTTCTAGTTATTCCAACAAGGATGCAAGAAGTCTTAAATAGACTTCAGTCGTCATAATCTTCTTTTTATAAGGGGAGAGCAACTCGCTTTCCCCCAACCAATTTTTTTACTATTTTTTTTGGAACAAAATTATAAAAAAAGGATATTAGTATGCCAGAAAAAGAAGGATTTTATAAACAACGAAGACTATATGAATTAGTAGTAAAAATAAAAGGTTTAGACTATACAAATGAGTTAGTTTCTCTAGAACTTGTTTCATCCTTATCAACTGCATATCCAATAGTAAATTTGGTATTCTCGATTGATCCAAATGATGTATTGGCAGAATCAATATTTGGAGGAGAACCAATAAAAGTTTCAATTATCTTATACAGAGAAAGTTCTTTTCCAGGTCCAAAAGTAGATCTAGAATTAATGTATCTTAAATCTGATTTTCTCTTAACTGAAAAATCAGACATGACTGAAGCAGGACCACAAGTTATAAAAGATAGAACTCCTTTGATAATAACAACAGTGGTTAGAAAACCTTATAAAATTATGACTAGTTTAGTTAATGACGTTTTTATTGGAACGAATTTAAGAAGTATAATAACATCGTTAGCATCAGATGTAGGTGCTACACTAAAAATGGATTCAGATAATGAGAACAAAACTTCTATTGATCAAGTTTGTATCCCTCCTACTACATTCTATAAAGTTATAAAAGAATATAATAGAACAGATCCAGATATGTTTGACGGTTTCCTTGACCAAAGGTTTGGTTTATTTGAAGGTACGCCAGGAGTATTTTGTCAATATGACGGAACTGTTTATATAAAAAATTTAACATCAAAGCTTCAAAAAAATCAAACTTTTACTGTATATCAATTAGCTTCTGGTATTAAAGATAAAAAATTAAAACAATTATTCAAAGACTCGTTAAAAGGAGATACGTTTTATACCTACGATTTAGTCACAACAGACTATTCTGGTAATGCAAAATTTGGAGTTTTAGCTACGGATATCAATCATCTTGTAAGACCAAATAAAAGTATATCAGCTACTATTGCTCAAGATTTAGAAGATGTAGCAAAACAATATTCACTATTTTATAGCAAAAAAAATACAAGTCTTTATATTAATAAATCAACATATAGAAAAAAATATTATAACGAAGACACTGGTTATGACACAGAAACAACTCTTTTTAGATCTAGATTTGGAAGATTATTATCAGACTTATCAAGTGTGTCTCTTAATCTAGAAAGAAATTTACCAATTTTAAATCTTATTAATGTTGGTGAGTGTGTAAAATTTAAACCACAAACTTTAGAGTATAATGATTTAGAAGGGAAATATATACTATGGAGTTCCCACTTAAATTTCTCAAGAACAGCTGCTATTTGGGAAACTACAGCTACAATTAATCTTGCTAGAACCAACAAAAAGAATTAGGGGGAATTACCCCTAACCCAGTTTTCTTTATAGCCACTTATAACGACAGCAAGACTAAATAATAAAAAAATAAACTAATAATTAACCAAATTAAATAATACTTCATAAATATCCTCCTTCTATAAAAATTAAAAAAATTAACATCTTTTCATTTATTAATATATATAGTAATTAGAACTCTTCCAATATTTAGAACAAAAAATAAAGGAGTATAGTATGGGAAATCTACAGAATTTAGCTGATGAATATATTACCGAGTTTCTTCATTGTAAAACTGACTTTAACTATTTCTGTGGAAAGTACATCCTTATTGAAATACCAGGAAAAGATGTTCATTTACAAGCATATTCAAAACAGGTTGAATTAATTAATCTAATTGAAGAAAAAAGATATGTTCTTGTTCTGAAAAGCAGGCAGATTGGTATCTCAACAATCATACAAGCATATGCTGCTTGGTTAACTGTATTTTTTAGCAATGTCGTTATTGGTATTATTTCAAAAGATGGAAAAGAAGCAACTGATTTTGCAAGAGCTGTCCGTGGTATGGTTGAAAAACTACCAAACTGGATGAAACCTCCAAAAGGATTATTAGGAAAAGGATTTGCAAAAAGAACTGAGCAATCTTTTATTTTAACAAATGGATCAAAAGTTTTTGCTTCACCAGTTAACCCAATTGCACCTGAAAAAACTCTTCGTGGTAAAGCAATTACATTTTTGGTTATTGATGAGGCAGCGTTTGTTCAATATATTGATACTGCTTGGACGTCTCTGGTTCCAGCTTTATCAACAAATCAAATGCATGCTAAAAAAGCAGGTGTTCCATATGGAACTGTAGTTCTATCCACACCGAATAAAACAGTTGGTGTTGGAGAATGGTATTTTAAACGATATTCTAGAGCCGTCTCAAGAGATGATATATTTGAACCTTTTGTCATTCATTGGTCAATGATTCCAGAATTAGCAAATGATCCAGATTGGTATAAAACACAATGTAAGTTATTTGATAATAACCAACGAAAAATTGCTCAAGAGTTAGAATTAAAATTCTTACCAGCAGAAGGTTCATTCTTCGAACCTGAGACAGTCGAAAAAGTACAAGATGCAGTTCAAAAACCATTAGAAAAATTAAAATTATTTAATGGAGAAGTCTGGAAATTTGCTAATCCAATCTCTGGGAGATATTATATAAGTGGAGTAGATACCGCACCAGAACATGGAGAAGATAAGTCTGCTATTACTGTATGGGATTATGAAACAATGGAACAAGTAGCAGAGTACCAAGGGAAATGTAAAGTTTTGGATTTCGTTAAAGTTGTAAAAGTAATAGCAGCACAATATCCTGGTTTATTAGTTATAGAATCAAACTCATATGGAAATCAAGTTGTAGAGCAATTAAATAGTAGTGAATTATCATATATGATCTATAAAGAAAAACGAGGTAAACAAACAGTATTGCCAGGTCTTGCCACTACGCCAAAAACTAGACCATTAATGATTGACGCATTATATTCATATATTACAGAATTTCCTGAGTCTGTCAAATCTGAAAGACTTGCTTTAGAAATAGCTGGTTTAGTTACAAAACCAAGTGGTAAAGTTGAAGGTGATACTTCTTGTTACGATGACTTAGTCCTTGCCACCTCAGTAGTAATGTATGTACGAAAATATGATCCACCATTGTTAATTGGTTCTCAAGAACATACACAAATTTCAATGGATATAAACGAAATTATAGAAGGTAATATTCCGGGCGTTCTTGATAAATCAAACGAAGGGATAATGAAACACGTAAAAGAAAATATAAATGATATGCAAGGGTTTGTCGATGTACTTAATATTTACGACCATCAGAGAGGTTAAAAATGTCTAACCAATTAAAAGAATTATTTGCTGCACCAAAAGGTAATCTAAAAATAGTTTCAACAGTGGATGGGAATCCTCTTTATTCTTCTGAAGATTTAAAACGTAGATATATCATAGCTATGACAAAATCAGGAAGAATTAGACCTATCTTTAAAAAAGTTAAAGAATTAGTTAAGCAAAATAAGATAATACCAGCATATACTACAAAATCTTTTTTTAAATCAATAGTTAAAAAACAACCTCTAAACTTAAAGGGTATTGCTGGTTATTGGAGCTGGGAACAACATATTGTGTATTTACTTGTTGAAGAGACAGCAAATATTTTTTCATTTACTTCAAACGATGCTCTTGCAATTCTAACAATACACGAGCTAGTTCATGCTTGTTATACATTAAGAAAAACATTGTTTCTAAAATTATTTAATGATGATTTTAAGAAGTTTTACTCTTTTTATTTCTCTAAAGTTTTTAGCATTAATGAAAAAGATATAAAAGGAAATAATATAAATGAAATAGTTAATTTTCTCTCTAGAGTTGAAAGTAAAGGAAAATGTATGGATAATAAAACTCTAAAAAAATATTACGATCTAATTGGGAAATCATTTATGGACATTTCTTCTTTATCAACTGAAGAATTTGATAAAATGAGAAATGAACTAATAATTAGTATAAAATTAATACAACGACTTTCAGCTTTTGGGCAAGGACATCAAGTATCAAGAGTTATCTTAACTTTTAAGCATATTTATGCTCCTCTATATACTACCTATAAGCACATTTTTTCAATTGATCCACTTAAAAATAGAGACCTCTGTTATCAAGAATTATTTACACCCAGTGAAATAATATCAATTACAGCTATATCGAGATTACCAAACCCAAAAATTTGTAGAATAATCAACACTTTGTAAGGAGATATAATAAATGCCAGATGATGAAAAACTTAAACCTGCCACTGATATTTTAAAAGAAGGCGCAATCAACATGGCCAGTGATAGAGCCCGTCGTATAAATAGTCTCCATAAATCTATTGAAGATATAACAAAAGAGCAAAATCAAAAAAGATTACAAGTATCTACTGAAGTTAGTGCGTTAACAAGAGAACAGCAAAAGTTAATGCAACAGTTAGAACTAGAACGAAGTAAGATAACTAGTGATACTGCTAATGCATACTCAACAGTAATTAAAGGTTTAGGTGATACAATTAAACAGTTATCTGTTGGTGTTACAAGGATAACCACTGATACAGCCAAAATGACATCTGGTGCTATAAGGCAATATGGTAAAGCTATTAGTGAAGATATTAGTATTAACAAAACAAATACAATTGCTATGGCTCTTTCTAGAGCTACTCCTTTATTCGGCTATTTCGCTGCTAAGTTTATGGAAACTGATGTTTTTAGCGAAGCAGCAAGAAAGATTAAAGATAAAATTGGTGGGGCAGTTTCTTCAGGGTTATCAAGAGCAGGAGAATCAATAGCTGGAATATTCAGAAAAGGAAAAGGTGAGGAAGAGGCACGAGCAAGAGAAGATCTTGGAGCTATTTCTGCTAGTGTAAAAGATTTAGAAGCTGAATTAAAACGAGAAGCCCCAAAACTTCAAGTTGGTGGATATGTAAGAGAAGGTGGTTTAGTACAAGTACATGCTGCTGAAGTTATTACTCCAATTGATAAACTTCTTAAACAAATAGATGAAACTAAAAGTAGAGATTTAGCGAAAGCTCTAAAAACAAACCTTCAAGTAATGGGTCAAACTCTAAATAGATTAGAAACTGTTGTTATTGAAAGAGATGAAACTAGAAAAAATATAATTTCTACATTCATTGATGAGTTTAGACGTGCTAGAGATCCACGCACAGAATCTTGGCGAGACAGAGTATTAAAAGCGTTAGTAGAATTAAAAGTTGCTATGGTAGGTACGACTTCTCAGTTAAGACTATCTTGGCAACGAACATTAGTTCAACATCCTTCATTTAGAGCAATATTGATGTTCTCACAGACAATGGGAACGTTATTCACAGCTCCATGGAAAATGCTTTTTGGTATTAGAGGTGGTTATTTAACTGATATTAGAAGAGCTACAAGAACTAATAATGTATATATGAAGATAGTTAATCTTCTATCTATTATATACTCTACTATGATGCCAAAATTAGATGATATATCCGTTTATACAAAAGCAGCAGCTGAAGCAGCAGTAGGAAGAGAAATAAAACCAGGAACTAAAACAACATTTACGTGGTTTGATAAAATTCGTGAAACTTTAACATCTAGAAAACTTGGCACACCAGCTGAAAGAGGTTTTGATGCATTTGTAGACAAATTAGGTTTAGACAGAAGAGCTCTCAAAGAAGCTGGAATTGAAAGTTTATCTGATTTATTTAGACCAGGTTTAATGATACGTAGAATGGGCGTGTCAAAAGAAAATATTGGTGAAATGCTTGGATTAGAAAAAGGCAAAGGAATTTTTTCATCCATCATTGACAATTTAAAAAGTTTAGTTAAACTTAAAGAAAAACAAGAAGCGAGGGAAGGTCCTCATTCGCCTAGTATGGCAGAAAATATTGCATCAACTGCAAAAACTACATATGAAAGTTTTAAAACAAGAATAAAAACAGAGAAAATTAAAATAAGTTTGTTAGGAGGAATCAAGAAAAAAGCTAAAGAACAGCTTGATAAGCTAAAAGGACTTGGTGACAAACTTAAAAAAATAGGAAAGAAATTATTAGGATGGATTCCTGTTGTTGTTGGTTTTATAAGTAAAATTTTGGGTGGTGGTCTTAGAGGTCTGGGAAAACTTGGAGGATTAGCTTTCGGAGCTGCTGGTACTGCACTTGGAGCTGCTGGCGGTTTGTTAGGAAGAGGTGCTGGAGCTGTTGGTGGAGTTGCTATGAAAGGTGTTGGAGCTGCTGGAAGAGTTGCAGCACCGGTCTTGGGAGCAACTGCTAGAATAGCTGCTCGTGCTGCTGGAGTATTCGCTGGTATAGGAATGGCTGGTTGGGATGCTGTTAGTGCTTTCTTTCATCCAGAAGAATTTGTAAAAAGTAGATTTATTTCTGCTGTCGCTGCCTTTTTTGGTGGTAAAGAAACTGGCATAAAAGGTATGACTTCTGGTGCTATAAAAGGTTCACTCATTGGTATGATTGGGGGACCAATGGGAGCTGCTATTGGTGGGATTATTGGGGGAATCTTGGGATTTGTAGGAGGAAAAGATTTAGCACAAAAATTTGTAGCACAATTAAAAGATCTTAAGAAAATAGGAAGTGTAATATGGAGAGTTGCTACATTTCCTCTTAGAGTTGTTTCAGAAGTAACAAAATCAATTTTTGTTATTGGAAAATTCTATGTTAAAAAATTATATGAAAAAATTGATGCTTGGTTATCCGGACCAGGATTTATTGGAGACTTATGGAATAGGTTTAAAGAACTAGTTGGAAGTTTATATAATAAATTTGTTTTTGGACTTAATCTCATCAAAGAAAAAATTGACGCATTACTAGGTGCTGATTTCTGGAAAAGATTGGGAGAACAAATGAAGAAGGGTTTATTAGCTATAATGTTTCCAATCTCAACTATTGTTCGCATGTGGAAATCAATTGGAGGATTTATAGATAAGAAAATCTCCGCACTTCCAATTATTGGTTCTATATATCAAAAAGCAAAATTATTAATGAAAGAAATAAGTGGTGGTACATTAGCAGAAACAATAGAAAAAACTCTAGAGGCTGAACCAAAAGGAGGAATCCCAAGACCAATTGAAATTCCTCCTAAAGTAATGAGAAGATTAGAAGCAATACCATTAGCACCACCAACGACTGGAAAAGAAATTGCTAGTGCTCGAGCAAAAGAAAAAGCAACAGAAGAAAAACGCGCTGACAAAAGAATGAAAGAACAAACTGATAAATACTTAGCAAAACTAGATGAAACAAGTAAGGCACAATCAAATACAATGATTAATACCAGCAGTGCAATAATCAATTCTCAATCAGCAAATTCCTCAACTAGTATTAGTGGAGGTTCAATGGCAGATCGTTGGAGATCTGCCTTCTCATCTGGAAGTGAAGCAACAAAAGAAGTGTTGAAAGCAAATCTTACTTAAGGAGATAAAAAATGGCAGAACCTATTAAACTTACACCATTTAATGGTACATTTGGCTTACCGCCTGCAAGCTATGTAAGTAACGATATGATAGTTAATAGTATGCCAGTAATGCAAATTACTCCAGGTCAACCTAATCTAATTGTGGGACAGCAGCTATTTAAAGTAACTCCTGATTTAAATAGATATAATAAACTATTAGCTAATCACGGGTTTGCAATATCACACCCAATTAAATTGGCATTTATAGCTGATAACTTTCCGACTGATACATTTTCAAATGAATATGGAGAGACTTTCTTACAACGATTCACAGACGTAGCATCAAGAGGTCTTGCTGAAATAGCTCAGATGACTGGTCAAACAACTGCAGTAGGAGGACTAAGAGATATAGGAACATTATTTAGTGATTTGGGGGAAGGAGTTGGCGGTATAACAGGACAAATTTTGGGTACTGCTGGACGAGGTGCTACAGGTGCTGCTACTAGTTTAGAAAATCTTCAAAATATATTAAGAACAAGCGAAACTAGAGGTAATCAATTTTTAGGAAATGCTTTACAAACAATAAGTAAAATGGTTGGAGGTCATAGAGTTGACTTTCCACAAATATGGAGAAATAGTGGTTTTACTCCATCATACACAGCCACTATAAGATTATATAATCCAAATCCAGGAAATCAAAAATCTACTAGATATCATATTATTGGTCCACTTGCTGTAATTTTATGTTTAGCTATGCCAAGGACAGATAATGGAACATCATATTACTTTCCATTTTTTCATAAAATCCAATCTAAAGGAATCTATACTTTAGATCCTGCTATGATAACAAATGTTACAGTTATAAAAGGTGGAGATCAACAACAAATTGGATTTACACAACGAATGGGTGTAGTTGATGTAAGAATTGATTTTGGTAGTTTATATAGTACAATTGTTGCAGAGGAAGAAGGAGTAACTAAGACAAGAAGACCTACTTTGAATAATTACCTAGAATCAATGTTACAGAACGATTCTTCATTATATACAAAACGTAATAATATGAATACTAGAGCAAGACGAATTGCTGGTGTATTAACAGAAGATGAACCAGTCGTTGTTGTGTCAGAGCAACAAAGAATTTTAGAATCTAAAAGTAGAGCAGCTAGTTATAGAAAGCCCCTAACAATAACAGACGTAGTTGAAACAACCAGAGTTCCAACAAGTACCAGAGAAAAAGAAAATAATTTAATTGCAGATAGTCCGTCTGATTTTATTGACGTTAATGTATAATTTAACAAACTGAATTTCTTACTATAAGGGTCAGATAATAAGCAAGGAATAGGTTAATTAAGAATTGTGTTTGTGAAGTGAGCATATTATACTTCTTCTCATATCTAAATTCCTCAATTAATTGAGTCAGAAGTAAATTTACTTGTTGTTTAAAATATATTTTCATTTTCGTTCTTTTCAAAGACATCAATTTTCTAACAAATAAATAATATTCTTTTCCACATAATGATTTTGGAGTCTTTAAATCTTGAGTAAATAATTTTAAGATTAATCTTATATTATCAGAATATTTTGTATTATTCAATTTACTAACAATTTGTGTAGCAAGAGACGAGTTAATTTTTACTAACGCTCTTGCCTCTTCTTGAGATTTTCGATCTACATATCTATAAACAACTATTTTTTTAACAATATTATCAATTAGAACATTTACCTTTTCACCAGAAACTTGTTGATATGCATTCTCGTCATCTTCTCCAGGGAGTTCTTCAGATTGAATACCATATCCTTCTTCAGAGGCTTTATAATATGTTGCAGAAAAACTTTTAATACTTTGTGATACTCGATGACGACTCTCTTGCATAAAAGATGAGATAGCGTCTAAATCACCAGTTCTTAATCCTCTAGTCCATTTTCTAATCATCTCTTTTGCCATATAATATAGAGCATTTGCAATTGTCTTTTCTCTTGAAAATAGATGAGTTTTTGTAAGAACTTCTAAAGTATATTTGAAGGTATCATCATTACAATATTTAAAGTGTTTAAACATAAGATTCGCATACTGACGAATAATATAAAAGATCATAAAATATTGATATGTTATTTTATCTCTTTTTCTCAGAAAGTACTCAATAAGGAAAACATAGAAATTAGATAGACGATCTGTATGTATGGAGAACTTGGCTTCTTTTCTTCCTTTCCACCTTCTTTTTACAAACTCTTTAATATCCTTATCATCTAGCCCGCACAATCTTAAAAAATCATAATAGTATCTTTTTAATTTCGGATAAAAACATGGCTCAGCTAGTGAGGATAAATTCTGAGCTACTATTTTAGATACCAAACTTTTAATTTGACTATCTTTTATTTTAGCTTTTTTTAGTAATTGTTCCATATTTTATCTCACCTTAACTGTAATATCTTCTTCTCTAAAGAAAATGTACTCTGGTCCATATCTTAGTAATTGATCTTCAGTTAAATCCGTTAAGTCGAAATTAAAGAAAATACTTGTTTCAGGTTTTCTCAACCTACAATGACTGATACCATCAATACCTTGTATTACATCAATTATTTCAGATCTATAAATTGTAGCGTTTGTTCCAAACCTATCTCTAAATGCTTCAAGAAGAGTTTGTCTAACAGTATCAAGAAATGATGTTAAAGTTTGACTAAAAGTTGTTTCTCTAAATACCTCAACTTCAATTTGTAATGGCATTGTATAATTTGGTAATGGAATCCAACCTCTTTCAGAATAAATATAATTAATTCCTTTGTTAGTAATATAAGCAATTGAGTCAGCAACAGGATCATCATAAATAAAAGTCACATTTGTCGAATCTATACATTTTATAATATTGTCTTGATATGAGTCATCACCACAACAAGGTGCATAAATAAATCTGTCATTCAAATTACAACTTGTTGGAAGAGTTTCTACAATATCAATAATCGGTGCAATTGTAGGCTCATTTAAATTCATATTAGATAGGATACCATCTGTATTTGTAAATTTAATATTTGTAAAATCTGTTAGCATTTTATGCTCAGTCAAATCCATTGAAGAAATAAGAGCTTGTAAAACTTCTAATTCAAAATCTTTCTTATTTATACCATCATAATATTCTTTTTCAACTACTGGAACATCAAATACTATAATAGAAGTAGTGTCGTCTTGAATATTTGATCTCATATAATTGGTTAAGTCTGATCTAAAAATCACTTTGTTTGAATACTTGCAAATATTAGTTCCGCCTGGTTCCTTTAGAATAAACTCATAAGTTTGCTCACCAATAGGAATATCTGTATATGGATCAAAAGTATAAATAAAGTATCCACCTGTTGAATCATTTGTCATTGTAAATGAAGAACCACTTGCTTGATTTTGCATTGTACACTTAGCTGATGAAGCATCTGGTTCAATGGACTTATAATGTAACTTAAATATTCCTTGATCTCCAACATGAGATATTTCAAGAAGATCTGCATAAATATCATAAGTAGATGTATAACTCGTTTCAAGAGCTGGAAGAAGCTCTAATTCTAACACGACATATTCATAATACCCAACTGTATTGTTAAGATCAACAGTAATATCGAATAATGTATAATACCAATTATCTCCGATTTGAATTAACGAATTTCTATCAATTCTAGACTGACTTGGTGGAATTTCGAACACAGCATTTCTTGTTGGAACTAAATTACCAACTTCTGTTGAACAAGTTCCAAACAGAATTCCGCTGAATAATTCAATCTCATTTACTTGAAGATCTGATCTCTTTAATACTGGTAAAGAATTTTGGGCGATTGGACTAGTTGGTACAATTACATTAATATTCTTATAATCACTTTCAGTAACAAGTCTATTTAATGCGGTTAGAGCAGCTATTGAGTTACTTCTTACTTCTTCTAAAGATTCTTCATCTGCACCACCAAAAGCTGGAGAACTATTATTTACGTTATAAGATACAACTTGATTTATACCTGCTAAAGTTTGGACATAAATTCGGTCGCCATCCCTAATAGATCCTGCAATAACATTTCCATCAGCTCCATCGGTAACTTGAGCTGTTACAAGAACAGTAGAACCAGGCGCTGGTTGAAAACCAATTAACCCATTTCCAAAAGTTAATCTACGACCAGTATCTGTTCTTCTTGAAACATATCCTTTATCAGTTGCACTCATCAAAAATAAACTTTGAAATTCAGTCCATGTTGTATAAGCAGCTCCTCCCGGATCTTTAATTTGAACTACTAAACCAGCAACATCTCCATTAATTGGTATATCTAAAGTAACGAACTGGTACTCTTGAGTATCACTATCAATCTGAAACTCTTGAACAACTTCTTTAATTTGTCTTAGCGGTAACACAAAACTAAAACTATCAGTTGTATAATCAACAGGAAGATTATATCTTTTGTTGTCTTCTATAACTTGAATTGTAACAACTGCATTATTAACAACTCGTATTGAAGTAGAATAATAAGTTTTAAATTCAATTTCACCACCTGCTTTAAAAACAAAATCTTCTGGAATTGTAAAAATCGTGTCAGCATCGTCAAAACCAAATGGTATAGTTATTATAACATTTACTTCTGCAGCAGTAGCTTCTTGTGTATTATAACCAAGGAAGGCAGATAAATTTAGGATTGATTCTGGGAGTTGTGCTTTTGTTAGAAAAAATTCTCTATATGTTGAAAGTTGATAGAATAACAAGTTACCAGTTAAAGTAGATATAGTATCAATCATAAAAGAAAGAAATGAAGATTTCGTTAAATCGACATTCTCTAATTCTAAGTACTCTTTAACTAGTGTACTTATTTGTTCTCTAATACTATCTCTCGAAAGATAGATTTGACTTGATAATAAATCAGTCATTATTTATCTCCTAACAAGTTACAGGATCTCTTGGTGAATAATAGAATCCAACTCGATCATCAAATAGACCATTTAGTATAGGTTTAAGAATTGATTCTTTATATAATAACCTGCTTATGAATTGTGCATCCTCTAATGTATGAATAGTCTTATCATACTCAACAAATGAATAAACATTTACTGTTTGATTTTCTACTGACTGTAATGTCTCACTTTGAAATACTTGACATTTAACTTTCCAAAATCTTTTATCTGTATTTGGATGGATCTCCACTCCAGATACAATATATAATGGATATGTGTCATTAGTAGGTCTTAGAAATTCTTGTTCTAACTTTATAATGTCATTCGGGTAAGGTTTAAAATTATATGTACTTGGAAAAACAAATGTGGTTTCACTTTCTTTATTATAACCAGTTTCTTGACCATCAAATTGAGTTGTAATATCTTCAATAAAATAAATTGGAAGAAGTAAAATTTTATTTCGTTTTACTCCACTTAAATTTCCAACTTGTTCGTACGCACCTCCCATAATATCTTCATCTTCCCAAATTGTCTGATCAACATTTAGATTATAATATGTAACTAAAAACGCTACAGCATGTTTACTATAATATTGATATACTAAATTTTGGTACTCGTGGACATAACTATAAATACGTTCATAATTTTGTATAGTCATTAATTACCCTCATTACTTTTTTATACTCAATCTTCTTGCTTTTTGAATAGCTGCTCTTAGTGATGACTCAAATTTTATTTTTCTTTCTACCTCTCTCTGTTTCCAATCTCTAAGCAAAGAAAATGTTTTCTTTCTACATTTTTCTGGCTTCTTTGCTTTATGACAATCTTTAAGATTCTTTTCTAAAATCTCTACAGCATATTTAGCTGATAGATAAGAGCATTTATTATAACAAACTTCTTTTGGATATCTCTTTTGGGACAAACATTTAGTCATACAAGAAGCACTATATTTTTTTATCAAATAATTTACTAAATCGTTGAAAAATGGAATAGGAATTATCCAGAGACCTAAGTATAAAGCCCTTCTAGCTATTCTTTCTTTCTCCGGATTTATTTTTGGAACATTAACTTTATATTCCTCTTCTTTTAATAGTGAGTGGTATAAATATATATGATCTCTAAATGGTAGTTTTTCTCTTAGAGTTTGATTCTCAGAAATAATTTTTAGAAAATCCTTCTTTGGAATTTGGTAATGAGCTCTCATCGCTTTAGCTCTTTGGACTGCTGCCTTAGCTGCTTCCTTTCTCTTTTGAGCTGCTACTTCTGTTTTTTCTTGATTCAATCTTACAAGAAGATCTTGAAGTCTTTTTGCCCATTTAATATATTCTTTTCTTAAAGATTTTTCGCACTTATCTGCCCGTTCAAATTGACTACATTTATTAACTTCAGATCTTAAGTCAGCAGTGATTCTTTTAGCAACTCTAATTTTACATTCTAATTTGCAAATTCTCTTTTCAATTGAAAATGGAAACTTTTTAATACATTCTCTATTACAAGTATCAGTTGCTTTTCTGAATACATATAAGATGAACATCGCAATCGGTGGACCTTTTAAAAGACCAATCCATTTCATTCCAGCAATTGCAGCAAAACTATATTTTAGAAATTTTCCAAACTTCTTTTCAAAATCTCTAATACTTTCAGTTATAGTTAAAGCTATTACTTCTTCATATGTTAACTCCATTACCATATTACATAATTGGAGATGTTCTTTAAACGTAAGTTTATCCTTTAAGATTTGACTATCTATAGCAATATCTAGTAAATATTCCTTTCCGGCTTCTGTTAATAATTTTTTATCTTGCTTTGTAATCATTTTTTACGTCTCCGTAACTTCTAAAAACTTAAAATACATATCTTCATCTAAGATTATTTCTAATTGACCAGTCTCGTTTTCATATTTTACATCTATTGCAAGACTATAACCTTTACGATTTGGAAGAAGCGTAACTTCTATATTCTCAATTGTTGCTCGGTCATCATATGTTAGCAACGTATCAACCACTTCTTCTTTAATTCTCTCTAAAGTTGTATCATCAGCTGGTTCAAAAACTAATTTATAAATATCACTTCCATACTCAGGGTCAAATTGATAACTCCTCTTTGGGGTAATTAAAATATTGTTCCACGATGACAATATTACTTGCAAATCTTCTATTCTTTTGAAATCTCCACTACTCGCTATATTCGCCTGATAGTCTGCAATCTTAGAATCTGAACCTGCTACAGCTTGGTCAAATCTACTTAAAAGATTAGTCATTTATTTATTTATTTCCTCTTGGATTTTTTGATTTGTCTCCTCTTGTAACTTAACCTTCCAAGACATATAATCCTGAAATCGTTTAAAAGGCATATTACAAACTTCAATATATGATTGATTGCTCATTTCCATACATGCATATATGGTTTCGTTTATTTCATTTTTATACTTGATTATATCTTCAGGCTTCATACAATGCACGAAAAAAGCTTCCCACCAAATCAATATCAAAATTATCTTCATTGCCACAAGATGAACAGTAACTTTTCATCTTTAGTTCCATACCATACTTACCAAAATTTTCTTCATATGCTTTAAATATAGCTCGTTTATCTTTAGCAGGTAAAGATAAATAAGCATCAACAATATCAATTCTATCTGAATAAACCTGAGGTTCAGTACGTTCTTCAATATCTTGCTCAAATCTATCGAGAATTAAAGTTTCAGTAATAAGCTCTAATGAAGCGCCTGGACGATTACTTAAATTTTTCACAGCTAATATCTCATCAATCAAAACAGGTTGTTTAACTACTGCCGTTACCCCTCGAGTTATTGGTAATTCAACTCGTATTTTGTTTGAAAGAATATCATCTTTTGGATAAGCTTTAAAATTAAAAGTGCTAGACGCTTGAACAGTAACTTGATACTTAGTGCTACATGCTGAGCATACGACTTCATAATTTCTAATTTCTTCATACGTTATATGATACAAACCATATAATAATGCATCCCTATCTTTTAAAGTAATATTCTTTAGGAATGAATCTAGAGTTGTAATCCCTTCTGGTTTTTTAATTAAGGTCTGAAATAAACAAGTATTTAAATGT
>Ga0164318_10000578_pt1 | contig 28916 bp, 25 predicted proteins | sample GuaBasSedimGuay9_FD_113734 | JGI IMG/M metagenome (GOLD analysis project Ga0164318, IMG submission 113734) | Subseafloor sediment microbial communities from Guaymas Basin, Gulf of California, Mexico - Guay9, Core 4571-4, 0-3 cm | ecosystem: Environmental > Aquatic > Marine > Hydrothermal vents...
AAATTATTATGTGTATATTATCAAAAAAGGATATTGTTTTATATTTTATTGCAGAGGTATAAATTTGCGATAAGACATATATGGCTGTCATTTAAAATTACTAATAAAATTAAACTTATTTTACATTTTTTTCAATTTTTATATCTTGCTGTTTTTTATACTATTAATAAATTTTGGGGACCATATGGTTTAATCATTAAAAAAATGAAAGCCATGAATAGTTGGAAAAGATAATTAAAAATTATGCGTATTTATTTTAATTACATATAGTTTTATTATATCGAAGTATCTAATAGTTTTTTATTATAAAGTTATTTATTAAACAAGTTTAAACACGAATATACAATGGATGCAACAAGCAATTTTGTATTTATTAATTTTACTATTAATTCTACTTATATTGGTCCGACTCTTGCTGCAGCTTATCTTGCGCCAATAATACGGAAACATTCATATAAGCTGCAGGTGTTAAATCTTCCATATAAAATAGAAGATGACTTGTTTGTAAAAAAAATTCTTTCTTTTTCCCCTGCAATTGTAGGATATTCTTGTACGGAAAATCAATTTCAGTATCTAGTTCGGTATTCAAAATTATTAGAAAAGTTTAACGATATTCTTCAGATAGCTGGGGGTGTATATGTGACGTTAAATCCCGAAGAGGTTTTAATGAAAACTGGAGTAGATTGTGTTTGCGTGGGAGAGGGAGAAGAACCTCTTGATTGCCTTTTAGAAAATATTAAAAATCATAGAGACATTTTTTCTATTAAGGGATTTTATTGGAAGAAAAACGGCAAAATAATAAAAAATTCTGTACCACCGTTTTTGAATGATTTAACAAAGTTTGGATACCCTGATTATACAGTATTTGATAAAAATATGGTTCTTTTTGATGTATTTGATCCCAATTTTAAAAGAGAAAAATATATTTCCTGTATATTAAGTAGAGGATGCCCTTTTAGTTGCTCTTATTGTTGTAATGAAGCATTGCGTAGTGTTTATCCATCAGCAAAAGGTTATTGGCGTTTACCATCAGTAGATTATTGCATAGGGTTTTTAAAAAAATTAAGGAAGCAGTTTCCAGAAACAGAATATATATTTTTTGTAGATGATATGTTAATTATAAATGAAACATGGTTTAAAAATTTTTCTAAATCATATAAAAAAGAAATTAAATTACCATATAGGGTACATGGTCGGCCCGAAGTAATTACACCGATAATGGTTGACTCTTTAGCTGATAGTGGCTGCGATATGGTGAGTATTGGTCTTGAACACGGCAATGAATCATATCGGAAAAAAATATTAAATAGGGAATATAGCAATGAGGACTTTATTGAAAAAGTGAAGATGCTAAAAGAGAAAGGAATCAAGATATTCACTTATACAATATTTGGTTTTCCTTTTCAAACAAGAGAATTGATGAAAGAGACATTCTTATTGAATAAGAAGATAGGGCCTTATTTTGGGTGTAGCCCTTTTATGTATCCATATAAAGGGACAAAAATTTATAAAATATGTAAACAGGCAAATGTATTATTTAAAGAAGAACGATATTATGATATAAGTAGTTTTTACAGTAGACCGTCGATTAGGCTTAATATTATTCAAAGCTTATTATGTATGTATTATCACAAAAGAATATTATTTTTCCTTTTATTGCAACGGTATAAATATACGCTAAGAACCATTTGGCATTTTAAAAGTACTTATAAGATAAAATTAATTTTAAATGTTATACGGTTTTTCTTTGTAGGAAGTTTTTATGCATTTCTAATATTCATTTCAGGTCCATATGTTTCAATCATTGAGAAAAGGAAAACTGTACATCGCTGGAAAAAAGAATGGGAAACCATTATTAGTGATTTTAAGGATATGTAGTTTTTTTGGTAAATTTTATATTAGGATATTACTGAGATGTTAAGTAATAAATTATTTATTAATCGTTTTAAAATATATGTAAAATTATGTTTTTTACGTGTGCTTTATGTACTGAATAGTGAGCAGTTATACAGAGTTTTCAGATTTATTTTTTTTAAGCCGATTAATACGCTTGTGATAAGTCTGGATAATGTATGTAATTATAATTGTACTTTTTGTAAGCGGAATAGAAAGAAATGTAATATTGAAAAGAATAAGTGGATAGAACTCATTAAGGAAATACGAATAAAAGGGATCAAAGATATTACTATTGTAGGAGGGGAACCTTTGTTATATCCGGCTTTATTTGAAGTATTAAATGAGATAAAGAGGTTAAATTTTCATTCTCTACATATTGTAACTAATGGTTCTTTATTGACAGATGATAATATAGATAGGTTAAAACCATATAATCCAACCTTGGTAGTTAAATATGGTATACAACCGTCTTTGTATCAGGAAATGACAGGACAGACAAGATTTAACTTATCTGATATAGAAAGTAATATAGCACAATGCGTAAAAAATGGATTGCCGGTAGTTACGTTTAGCGTAATTAAACGGTTCAACATGAATTATGTTGATGATATCATTCATAACACCTTGCGGTTAGGGGCATTTCCTGCTTTCCAACAATTTTATGTGTATGAAAAATTACAATATTTATCTGAGAAAAATACAGTAAATGAAGTGTTTCTTTCTTCCGAAGAGTTTAAAAGCGCCCTTAAACCTCTTGATAATTATTTTTTGAGTTATAAAGATTTATTATATGCTTCATTGAGATTGAAAAGAAAAAGTGTTTGTGGCGGATACGATGATTTACTTTATATAAATTGTCATGGCTATGTTTTCCCTTGTCCTTATTGTATTGATGAAGAATATGCCATAGGTAATATTCTGGATGATAAATTTGATAATATCTATAAAAGATGGTTGAGCAGCAAAAGAACTTATGCCTATGGCGCAGATAGTCTAAAATGCAAAAAATGTTTTTTCCGTTATTTATGTAGAGGAGGATGTTTAGCATTGCGTGAAAATCGTATAGATGATAATGCTCCTTGTCTAGACAGCGAGACATATATAAGGCAAATCGGATATTTTTTAGCCGCTTTAGAAAATTGATAGACAATATATTGTTATCTATTATGTCTTTATTTAATCCCATTGTAATTAATTAAAAATTTATAGATTTCAAAGAAGAGAGTCGGTGTTGTGAAAAAAATAAGGATTAAGATAGGTTTAACATGTCTTTTTTTAGTAGGTTTTTTGGTGAGGTTAATAAATCTTTCTAAGTTTGATGTATGGTTTGATGAAACTTGTTCATTACATACAGCATTAGGGAATTTTAAGATATTTAATTTTGCAGGCTTTTTTTACAATAATATGATACTGGCAATATTGAATTGCGTAACTAAACACATACTCTTTTCTGTTAGATTATTTTCTGTATTCTGTGACTTAGTAGCTGCTTATTTTGTTTATCGTTTGGGCACATATATATTTTCCCGCCGTGTGGGTGTTATTGCTGTCACTCTTTTACTTTTTTCTGGTTTCAATATTTGGTATGCTCAAGAAATTACTGTTTATGCCTTTTCTGGTGCACTAGCGATGATAAGTTTTTATTATTTCTTTAAGACATTTTATGAAAATAAAATGTTATATTTAATTATATATGATATTTTTTCTTTAATGCTTATTGTTACTTTGCCGCAGGCAAATGTGGTATGGATTATTGAATTAATATTTTTTTGCTTATTAAGTCGTAATGATTCTATGCGGAAATATTTTATTTTTGGTTTTATAATAACGAGCACTATGTACATTGCTTTTTTCCTGCAAGAGCGGATTATTACCTGTTTTTCTATTGTATTTTTAAAACAATTTTGGATATCAAAAATATTGTGGAAAGACATTGCACTATCTTTGCCAGAATTTTTACTGGGCTATTCTGCAAGTGCTTTAATGTATAGCATATGCGGAATTCTAATAGTTTTAACTCTTTTAAGCTTGTTTAGGAAATTTACGAGAAAAGTTTCAAAAGAAATAGTGTTTTGCCTTTTGGTAGTGTTTTTACCAATCACAATTTTTATTTTTATATCATATTATAAACCGGTATATTTAGTCCGGTATTTTGTTTATATCACGGGAATTTTTTATATTGTTATAAGTGTTGGAATCGCAGGTATGAAAAAGCCTGCTTATTTATTGAGTGCATTTTTAACACTTATGATTGTTTCTGATGTTTACTATTTCAGCGATTATGCATCGTGTCAAAACATATATCATAAAGGAGTTCCATCAAAATCTTCAAATTTAAAAGAAGTTTTTAAATATGTTGATTTAAATGCAAAAGAAGGTGATATCGTGGCGGCTACATCTTTTAGTTTGGGAGGAGGAATTATATCGTTTTATAGTCGGCATAATATTCATTTTAAAAATTTTATTTTTAAAAGGAAAATATATTTAGGTAAAATAAATGATGAAAGACAATCGTTAGATATCCCATTATTTATTTTATATTGTGGAATCCAAGATAACTCTAACTATTGGTATGATCTTGCGAGTAGAGTATTTAATAAAGATGCGCCATATATATATATCAGTCATGAAGATCTCTTAACTATGCCATTTAAAAGGTTATGGCTTATAGCTTCGTGGTGGGATAAAGTAGGTGAAGATTATTATAATTCAATTGCTATAAAAAAATATTATGATTTGCACTTTAATCTGAAAGAGTATAAAGAATATAAGAATATGAAACTATATTTATATGAAAAGGAAGGGCTATAAAAGCTTTATGCTTAAAAATATTTTATATCATTCTATGGTTTTTCGATATTTTTTGATTAAAAATAAATTTTTTTATTCTGATTTACTGAAAAGGCCCTACTTATCACATGACCAGATAGAAAATTATCAGTTAACAATGATTAAAAGGTTAATTAATCATGCTTATAATAATTGCTCATATTATTATAAGCGCATGGAGGAAAATGGAGTAGTACCATCTGATATAAATAGTCTGGATGACGTATTGCGGTTGCCTATTTTAAGCCGTAAAGACATCTTTGAAAACAGTGAAGCTTTGGTTGCTAAGACGGCAAAAAAACTCCGCAAACAAGCATCTAGTGGAACAACTAGAAATGAAATTATATTTTATCAAGAATATGATTTTTTTAAGAAAATGTATTTATATCAGTTACGTTCATTTATGTTTGCAGGAATAAAACCGCATGAGAAAGGTGTATGGTTATGGGGTGGAATGAAAGAAATTAAGCACTACGATAATCCAATAGAGAAATTTAAATGGTGGTTGAAAAATCACATACTAATTGATGCTACAGATTTAACGGACGAAAAAATGAGAAATATTATTTCCTATATCATGAGACAAAAACCATCATATATTGTAGGATATGTAAATATATTAAATCGATTAGCTCATTTTATCAGTGAAAATAACTTAAAAATTCCACCATTAAAGGCGATTATTTCTACAGCCGAACCATTATTGGATAGTGTTAAAGAAACTATTAAGGAGGCTTTTCATACAAGTGTTTATAATGATTATGGATGCAGGGAAGCTCATCATATTGGTTTTACTTGTTCACAGGGGCATATGCACATTTTAGAAGATATTAATTATATTGAGCTTGTGCCATTATATAATAATATCTATAAAATAATTGTTACATCGTTGCATAATTTTGGCATGCCTTTGATTCGTTATAACTTGGGAGATTGTGTTATATTAGATAATTCGGAATCTAGATGTGATATTAATTTTAAGATTATCAGTAATAATATAGTTAGAGAATCAAATTTCATAATAGTGGATGAAAAAAAAATGGTTATTCCTAATGAAATCATTAATGATTTATATAATATTAAAGGCATTAAAGATTTTCAGATGCTGCAGTTAAATGAAAGTGAAATATTATTAAATATAGTATATAATAATTTATTTAAAGATGATGCAAATATCCAATTAGAGAGGATTGCTAAAGACATCAAGAATAATTTTCGAATGAGAAAAGTTTCTATACACTCAATGTCAGAAATAAATAAAGGTCCCAGTGGAAAGACCCAACATGTTCATTCACTAATGGTATAATAGTTAAGAATATGAAAATTAAGCAATTAATTATTTATTACAGAGTGGGAGAATGGTTTTATTTCCTTAGCTTTATTATATTGGGATACCTTATAGGGTTGAGAAGCCAAGATTCAGAAATAAATATTGTTTCAGCCATAGGAATCATAGTAATGGCGGCTTTATATTTAGCCCATGGATATGCGCTTAATGATTTATGTGATGGTGATTTTATAAAAAGAGGAGCGTCTACATTTAAGGAGGGAATATATTTTTCATTGGTTCCGGTATTGCTCAGTATTGTTATTGCCCTTCTGGTAGCTAGTCCTATCTTACTTATAATATTAGGGATAGGAATTATTTCCAGTTTTTTATATTCATGCTATCCATTTCGGTTGAAAAGAATTACTATAATAGAATTAATATTAAATTCATTGTGTTTTACGGTAGTATATTTTTTTGGATTGTTAATTAATAATTCATTAATAAAAACTCACGAATATGCTGTCGGCGGAGCCATTTTTATTCTAATGATGCTTTATCAATTAGCCCATGAGATTGAGGATATGGAAGAGGATAAACTTAGTGGGACTATAAACAATACCGCTATCAGCTTAGGTATGAAAGGTACATTTTGGACAGTTGTATGCTTATGTGGATTTTTTATTATCTATTTATTGTATATTATTGGTTTAAATATAATTGGATTTGCATGCTTTTTGATAACAACCATTTTTTGCATTTGTTTTATTAGGACATTATATATATTTATCAAAGAGCATAATTTTCCACTTAAAAAAAGATTGCGTTCTATTGGAGCAGGATACGGGCTTATTATGTTTATTCTTGCATTTGTATACTTCCATGCGAAATAATTATTCCCAGAAGAAAAACGTATATTTGTTTAGTGCTGAATTTTGGAATAAATTTGCCCTCCGCACATTTTATAAACCATATTTTTTCCCGCAACTATATTCATCTTATTTACAGCAAATACAATTCATTGAAAAAAATATAGATTTAAATAATACTCTTATATTAAAAACTGATATGTACGTTGAGTCCCAGATGGATATAGTATTATTTTTTGAGCGATTTAAGGGTAATAAATTTATCGTTATGGATATATCCTTAAATGTTTTAAAGAAGGCTCGCGAATATTTAGTGGCACATGGAATAGAAGCTGAATATATAGTAGCGGATGTGCGTAATCTTCCTTTTAGAAGGGAAACTTTTGATTTTATATTTTCAGATTCTACCCTTGACCATATACCGCAAAAAGAATTAGGGCGTGCTTTGATGGATATAAAAGCTTTTCTTCGAAAGGATGGTTCATTTTGTTTTTCTATCAATAACAGATATAATTACTTTTTAACCCTAGCCAAAAGAATATATAAAATTTTGGGCATGTTTCCTTTTGTGTCGTTTTCTTTTTATCCTAAGGAAATTTTAACTATTTTAATGGAACAGAAGTGGATTATTTCGGATTTTGATTATTCGATGCTTTTATTGCCGTTTCAGATATTGATACTTAAAGTTATGTATAGATTAAAAAGACCTAAGGAAGAAGTAATAAATTTTATTTCCTCATTAGACAAAACTTTACGAAAATTTCATTTTTTAAATAAATTTGTAAATGCACATTTTATATATTTTTTAAGAAACGGATAAATTGAAAAGTTTGGCATCAAATTTTTTAAAGGATATGATAAATGAAGCCAAATATTAAAGATTTAAGAGAAAGATTCTCCGAAGTTCTAGAATTGTATAATAGGGCTATTCGCGAAGATAAGCTTGAGGAAGCATATAATTATATGCTTCGTTTATGCCAATCTACCGGTTTCAAACATAATGCATTAAATAATAATTTATTTAATGTCCTTTCTCTTCTAAAAAGATATGAGGAAGCTTATACGTATGCGAAGCGAATTTGTGAAAATGCTATAGATCAAGAAAATATAAGTCAGGTTCTCTATAATTATCAAACCCTTATGTTTTTTAAAAAAAAATTATCCGATAAAAGCTACGATACATTTCAAAACAAAGTAAAAAAATATTTATATGAAAAAGCACAGCATATAAAAAAGATACATAATCTTTTCCCTCAGAATGGAAACCGTCCGGATAAGAAAATTAACATTGGACATCTGATTGGGTTGATATCCCCGGGACATGCTCCCACGAAAATGATTTTAAATGAATTGAGAAATATTAATCATAATCAATTTGGCATGCATATTTTTACGACTGAATGGGCAGCAAATTGGTTTTTTAGTGCACACATCCCGGATGACCTTCAATCACATTATGAAGATTTAAATAATATGATAAAAACTGACCTCAAGACAAAGCTTTTTATTAATGAAATAAAAGATGATTTTTTAACACGCAGCATACAAATTTGTAAGAGTATTATCGAAAACAAAATAGATATTCTTGTTGTTAATGCGACTGATTCTGAAGCAATAACACTTATGGTAGCTTTAATAAAACCTGTGCCGGTTATGCTTAATGCCGTGCATGGAGGGGCCATGTTTATTAATAATTTTGATGGTATAATCCAACTTCAGAAAGATGATTTTATCAAAGATACTGAAATACCTCAGTATTATATCTCCATCACCTCAGATATTCAGTTTGAAGATTCTCGGCAACAAGATGTAAAAGCAAGACGGGCTCTTGAGAAATTAAAATCGCTAAAAGAAAAATATATTTTTACAGGAACATTTGGGAGCTTATTTAAAGTTGATAATGAACAGTATATCTCTACAATTGGGTCGTTTCTTCAAAAGCATGATGCTGTCTTTCATGTGTTTGTTGGATGGGGAGATTTTGATACCTTACGGACTAAGTTTGAAAAATATAATGTAGGTGATAGAATTATTTATGTTGGATTTCAGAAAAATATTAAGCCATTTATGGAGATTGTTGATGTTTATCTTGCTTCATTTCCGTATCCTGGACATACGTGCGAACTTGAATGTATGGCCCTTGGTAAACCCGTTGTTTCTATGGCATGGCAGGAAGGGCATCATTATAATTCAGGTGCACGTGTGGTAGGTTTGACTGAATGCATTGCCCCCCCAAATAATTATGAGCGATACAAGCAGATTGCCCATAATTTTATTAATAATAAAATTTTAAGACATAAAATTGGTAAAGAGCTACAGGAACGTTTTAATAATGAATTTTCACCATTGATTCGTACTAGTAAGGTTGAAGAGTTATATAAAAACATGATGGCAGATATAAGTGCGCTTAAAGAATATTCTTGTAGAAATGAACAGTAATAGTAGAATTGTTATTATTTAGGAAATAAATTAGCAGTTTATTCATTGCGCCCGTAGCTTCCGCCTACGCATACGCTACGGCGGACAGGCAGTTGGATACTTGCCCGCCGAAATGAAAATATGATGATTACGCCCGTAACTCAGATGGATAGAGTACAAGCCTCCGGAGCTTGGTGCGTGGGTTCCTTGCCAAAGGACGTGGCAAGTCCGCAGAATTCCAGGATGGAAAATAATACAGTGCGCCCGTAGCTCAGATGGATAGAGCGTTTGCCTCCGGAGCAAAAGGCCGTGCGTTCGAATCGCACTGGGCGCACTGTATTATTACTGGAGGAGACTCCCTCCGGGCGTAATCATAATAAATATGAAGGCGGGGAGCGTTTGCCTTCGGAGCAAAAGGCCGTGCGTTCGAATCGCACTGGGCGCACTGTATTATTACTGGAGGAGACTCCCTCCGGGCGTAAAAATTTAATCAAAGGAATTTTTTAATACATCCATGTGTTAGGCGAATCAACCATATCCTATGGTGGAGAATCTCTCCAGACGCAAAAAAATTATTATGGTGGAGAATCCCGCCGGGCGCATTATATTATAATAAAAGAAGATATTCATCAGACGTATTTTTATAACTTATAATTCATGGCTGATGATTAATAGATAAAATATATATTGTGGAATTAATAAATTACCACTAGCCATGAGGCATGACCATGATATGAAACGTACCGACTTTTATTATGAGCTACCAAAAGAATTTATTGCTCAATATCCTCTTAACGACCGTTCAAACAGCAGGCTTTTAATTCTTTCGAAAAGATTTAATTCAATAGAGAATAAGAGATTTAATGATATAGTAGATTATTTAAGCGAAAATGATTTATTGGTACTAAACAATACAAAAGTTATTCCAGCCAGATTATATGCTAATAAGGAGACAGGGGGGAAAATCGAGATATTTTTGCTTAATCAAAATAAGGATGGAACTTGGCAGGCATTATTACGTCCATCTAACAGAGTAAAAAAAGATGCATTGTTAAGGTTTAACCGAGATGATATTGTTTGTCATGTTTTGGATGAACCTGGGAGGCAGGCTGAACGGGTTGTTTGTTTTAATACAAAGAGAAGTTTTTGGGAAATACTTGATAAGATAGGTGAGATTCCACTGCCACCGTATATAAAACGAAATCCTCGAGAAGAGGACACTATTACGTATCAGACTGTGTTTGCTAAAGATAGGGGAGCGGTTGCCTCTCCCACTGCAGGGCTTCATTTTACGCCTTCCCTTTTACAGAAGATTAAGAGCAAAGGGGTAGAAATAGTTTTTATAACTTTACATATAAATTATGGTACATTTCGACCTGTAAAAGCAGATAATATCAGTAATCATAAAATGCACAAAGAACTATATGAAATAAAAGCCGAAACGGCTCATACAATTAATAAAGCTAAGAAACTAGGTAAGCGTATTATTGCTTGTGGAACTACAACCGTGCGGGCTCTTGAAAGCGCTGTGAATAAAAATGGTGAGATAGAAGCAAAGCGAGAGTATACCGATATTTTTATTTATCCCCCATACAAATTTAAAACAATTGATGCTTTGATTACTAACTTTCATTTACCTGAAAGCACACTACTAATGTTAGTATCAGCTTTTGCGGGAAGAGAGCAAATTCTCAATGCTTACGAAGTTGCGAAGAAAAAAGGGTATCGTTTTTTTTCTTATGGAGATGCTATGCTAATTATTTAATATAATTTTCAAATAATGGAAAGGAGTTTGTTATGTCTGATGTAAAAAAAAGCATAACAGTAACGCAGGGTGTTAATAAAGTCATATTAGATGAAGATGCTATAGTTAATTTATTTCATCACTTATATTATTATTCAAACAAAAGGGCATGGGAGAATACATTTTGGTTAGGCAACCCAGTTTTAAAATGTCCTTTAGACACGTGGATATATCAAGAAATTATTTATGAAGTTAAGCCTGATTTTATTATCGAAACAGGGACATATTTTGGCGGCAGTGCCTTATTTATGGCTTCAATATGTGACGCATTACAGCATGGAGAAGTTATAACTATTGATGTTGATGATAAAGGAAATAAGCCACAACATCCTCGTATAAAATATATTATTGGTTCATCCACATCCAAAGAAATTGTAGCTCAGGTTAAACAAATAATAGGAGAAGGTAAAAAAGTAATGGTAATTTTAGATTCTGAACATCGAAAGGAGCATGTTTTATCGGAATTAAAGATTTATAGTCGTTTTATTTCATCTGGAAGTTATCTTATAGTCGAAGACTCAAATATCAATGGTCATCCTGTAAGACCGGAGTGGGGGCCTGGTCCTATGGAAGCAATAGAAGAATTTTTAAAAGATAATAAAGTATTTACAATAGATAGGTCTAAAGAAAAATATTTTTTAACTCAGAATCCAAAAGGATATCTAAAAAAGATATAGATTGAATATGTTTTTCTGGCAAAATGAAAGCAACATTATATTAGAGGAGCATAAAAGTCCCATAAAAATAGTTTTCCTCCTGGGGGGATTAGGTGGATTTTTAGCAGTAGCTCATTATATTTTTTTTGTGGTAGAACAATATGATAATTTAAGAATTGCTGAGTGCCTTATAAGTGGTTGGTGTTATACAGGCATATTAAGTGTTGGCGTTTTTCGTTCATTCCAATATTTATTTGAAGGAAATAAAAATTTTAATAAATCTAAAAATAAGGGACAATTTATTTTTTTAGTAGTTGTTACAATAACGTTAATTTCGTCTTTTGCCGCTATTATTGGTGCTGTGCCGCTTGCTTTTATTGATTTTATGGGTGGTTCTTTAATTGGCATGCGAGGAAGTTTGAGTGATTTTTTCACTATATTAAGTGGAGCGTTATTAATTGGAACCTGTTTTGGTTTAACCTTTAGTTTGTTTCTAAGTTTTGGAGTAGCAATCGGCTTGATATATAAAAAATGGTTTTTAATATTAGCTTCGTTAGGAGGGGGATTATGTAGCGGGATTATATTATTTTTTAAAAAAGATATTTTTTTTAATGAACAAATTCCGTTTTATGGAGCAATATATGGATTATTTTTTGGTTTTTCATTAATGACACATTTTAAAGTTTCTAAACATATTTAAAAATTTATAGTCATTTGATAGGCTTATGATTTTTTTATGAATATTAAATTTTTTAAGATTCAATACAAGCTTACAGAAGATCTATTTTGCATCAAAAGATTATGAAATCATTTAATTTTATTATTAAAAGAAAAGATGTTAAGACTTGCGCTCGTTTGGGAAAAGTACTAACCCCGCACGGATGTTTTGAAACGCCGGCTTTTATGCCTGTTGGAACTCAGGCAACGGTTAAGACATTAAGTCCACAAGAATTAAAAGATACTGGTGCTCAGATAGTACTTTCAAATGCTTACCATTTATATATCCGTCCCGGCCTTGAAATTATAAAGAAACATAAGGGACTTCATCGCTTTATGGCGTGGGACGGGCCTATACTTACAGATAGCGGGGGATATCAGGTTTTTTCACTTGCACGTCTGAGAAAAATTACCACGGAAGGTGCGACGTTTAATTCGCATTTTGATGGACGTTTAATAAAATTTACCCCGGAGAAAGTTATAAAAGCACAGGAAGTAATTGGCAGTGATATCGCTATGGTATTTGATGAATGCCTTGCTTACCCTAGCCCTAAAAGTGATGTAAAAAAATCGGTTGATTTGTCTATCAATTGGGCTAAACGCTCAAAAAAAGCGCACAAGATGAAAAAACAATCACTATTCGGCATTGTACAAGGAGGTATGTTTTTAGATCTACGCAAGGAATCACTTAAGAGAACCGTTGATATAGGTTTTGATGGATACGCAATAGGCGGACTAAGTGTTGGTGAACCTAATAAACTACAGTATGAAATTGTTTCACAAATTGCCCCTCTTTTGCCTGTATCTCAACCGCGATATTTGATGGGGGTTGGATATCCCGTTGATATTTTACAGGCAGTTGCGTCTGGAGTTGATATGTTTGACTGTGTAGTACCAACCAGGTTTGGACGTAATGGCAGTGCTTTTACTAATAATGGTATTGTTGTTGTTCGTAACGGAAAGTATGCAAAAGACATGAAACCGCTTGATCCACGATGTGAATGTTATACATGTAAGAACTTTTCTCGTTCCTACTTACGACATCTTATTAATTGTAATGAAATTTTGGGATCAAGGCTTGTTTCTTACCATAATATTTATTTCTTCCTTTCCTTTATGAAAAAGATAAGAGAATCTATAAATAGGGGAACCTTTTCAATATTTAAGAATAATTTTCTTCATAAATTTGATAAGAAAATGCGCTAAATGTTATATAGTAAAAATTTAAAGTTTAACTTTTTAATTTTAGATTTCTATGATAATCTAGTAATTTATTAAATTAGACTTTTTAAATTAAGACTAAGGAGAATAAGATATGAATTATGTAACAGTACTAGCATTAGCTGCCCCAAATGCACAACAAGGTGGGCAACAGGCAAATCCAATTTTAGCATTTGCCCCTATAATATTAATGTTTGCCGTTTTTTACTTTTTATTAATCAGGCCTCAACAAAAGCGTCAGAAGAAACATGATGATATGATTAAAAATGTAAAAAAAGGGGATAAGGTAGTAACTACCGGTGGTATTATTGGTATTGTTGTAGGCGTAAAGGACAGTCAAGTCGTCCTTAAAGTTGGGGACGGTGAAACTAAAATTGAATTTTTGAAGTCAGCTATTAGCCAGGTTCTGCAAGTATAGATATTAAACAAAGGAGTAGGTAACATGGATAAAAACTTTAAATGGAAAGTTCTTATAATTATTGGCATAATCGCATTTTCCTTATGGAAATTTTATCCACCACAGGAGAAAATAAATCTTGGATTAGACTTGCAGGGTGGTATGCACTTAATCTTACAGGTTGAGCTTGATAAGATTCCTGAAGAAGCACGAAAGGATGCGGTTGATCGAGCATTGGAAGTCATACGTAATCGTATAGATGAATTTGGTGTTCGTGAGCCATCAATTCAAAAGCAAGGCATTGATAAAATTATAATTCAACTGCCTGGCATTACCGATAGAAAACGGGCTTTAAATATTATCGGAAAGACGGCTCATCTTGAATTTAGACTTGTTTCCGATAATCCTGAGTTAGTTGAGAAAGCCACAGGAGGTGAGGTGCCTGAAGGATATGAATTAAAAACATTAGTTCACGATAAGCTGCGAGAGGAAGAGTTGCTGCTTGAGAAAGAACCTGTTTTAACAGGGGATAAGCTTCTTACTGCAGGTGTACAGTTTGATACGTCCGGCTTTGGACAGCCCATTGTTGCATTGACTTTAGATAAAGACGGAGGTCGTATATTTTCTAATGTAACGCAAGAAGCAGTTAAAAAATTTCGCTCTGACGGGATTGCCCGCCGTTTAGCTATCGTTTTAGACGGTAAGATTCATTCCGCACCTCAGATGAAGGAACATATACCTTCGGGAAAAGCTGTAATAACAGGTAATTTTACGTATGATGAAGCTAGTGACCTTGCTCTTGTCCTAAGAGCTGGTGCATTACCTGCTCCGGTCGTTGTTGCTGAAGAGCGTAGTGTAGGACCAACCTTGGGTCAGGATTCAGTTAAAAGAGGAATTATAGCAACTTTGTGCGGATTTGCAGGTGTTATTATTCTTATTGCTGTATATTATCTTTTAAGCGGTATGATTGCTGTTTTCGCTCTTTTGCTTAATATGGTAATTATTATGGGTGCTATGGCGGCATTTGGGGCGTCGCTAACACTTCCTGGTATTGCCGGTATTATTTTAACTATTGGTATGTCTGTTGATGCAAACGTTCTTGTCTTTGAACGTATTCGTGAAGAATTGCGTACAGGGAAAACAACTCGTTCGGCAATTTCCAGCGGATATCATAGAGCGTTTGGGACCATTCTTGATGCAAATATTACAACATTAATTACTGCACTTCTTTTATTTTATTTTGGCACAGGACCAATCAAAGGTTTTGCCGTGACTTTAAGTATTGGTATTATTTCCAGTATGTTTACTGCACTATTTGTTACTCGAGTTGTTTTTGACTTTTTAACAAGAAATAAACGAGAATTAAACTTGAAAATGTTTAGTGTTATTCCATCTGAGCCAAAAATTAATTTTGTTTCAAAACGTTTTATTGCTTTTGCCTTGTCATTAATTATCATAGGAATAGGATCGGTAAGTTTTTATATGCGCGGTGAGGAAAGATACGGCATTGACTTTACAGGAGGAATGCTTAAGCAGGTTAAATTTAAAAGTCCTATTGATATCGCAGTTATAAGAGATGCCCTTAGTGAGCACGGAGTTATCGATGCGCAGATTCAAACATTTGGTGATCAAAAGTCAAATGAAATTATTATTCGGACCAAAGGGGAGACGGAAGATGCGGTGGACAATGCGCTAAATGCTTTAATCGGAGAGGATAATTATGAGATTCTTAGGGTTGAGCGAGTAGGTCCGGCAGTTGGCAGTGATTTAAGAAAGAAAGCAGTAAAAGCAATAATTTTTGCATTATTAGCGATACTTTTATATATTGGGTGGAGATTTAGGTCGGTAAAATACGGTTTTGCCGCGATTGCTGCACTTTTTCATGATGTATTAATTGCCGCAGGAATGTTGGCACTTACAGGACGGGAATTTTCTCTTCCCATTATTGCTGCGCTTTTAACCATTGTTGGTTATTCATTAAATGATACAATCGTTATTTTTGACAGGATCCGGGAAGATCTAAAACTAATGAGGAAAAGTACCCTTACTGAGGTGATTAATAAGAGTGTTAATCAAACACTTTCACGGACATTGTTAACATCAGTAACAACTCTACTTGTTGTATTATTTTTATTTATTTTTGGTGGACAGGTAATTAATGATTTTGCATTTACTCTACTTGTTGGTGTTATTGTTGGTACATATTCCTCAGTTTATGTAGCAAGTCCATTATTAATTGGGTGGTCCGGAAAAAAATGATAATATAGATATACACGGATTTGCACACTGATAAGATAATCAGTTAACTGTGTAAATATATTTTTATAATCGTACTTATCCGTGTTTAAAAAAAGGAGAACAACGTGAATAGCGTTTGGGAGGTGAATGATACGGCATCTGATATTAGTGAAACTTTAGCGTCAGATTTTAATATTCATAAAGTACTTCTCCAGATTTTACATCAGCGAGGTATGACCTCTTCAGATAAAATACAACAGTTTCTTTATGGTACTTTAGATGATGAATATGATCCTTTTTTATTAAAAGGAATGTCTGAGGCAGTTGTAAGGATTAAACAAGCTATTGCACAAAAGCAAGGTATCTTGGTGCATGGCGATTATGACGTTGATGGTGTAACGGCTACATCTCTTATGGGGAAAACTCTCGATGAATTAGGCGCTGAGTATTATTTATATTTACCTGAGAGGCTTAAAGGTGGATATGGTGTAAGTAAAAAGGCGGTTTACTATGCCAGGGAAAAACATGCTGGTCTCATGCTTACTGTTGACTGTGGTATTTCAGCATATGAAGAAGTAGAACTTGCACGTAGTTTTGGGATTGATTTTATTGTTACTGACCATCATCGCCCTTCTCGTGACGAACTGCCCAAGGCTTTATCAATTGTAAATCCTTGGCAAAATGACTGCGGTTATCCATTTAAAGAACTTTCGGGCGTTGGTATTGCTTATAAATTAGCACAGGCTTTGGGTGTTAATGCACAGGAAAAATATTTAGATTTAGTTGCTTTTGGGACCGTATGTGACCTTTCATCCCTTGTAGACGAAAATCGTATTCTCGTAAAATATGGGCTTAGAAAAATAGATGAGCTCAGAAATTGCGGGCTTGCTGCCCTGCGTAAAGTATCGGGACTTAAGGCAAAAAAGACTAATACCGGACATTTAGGTTTTATTCTTGGTCCCCGTGTTAATGCAAGCGGACGTTTAGGATCTGCTGAATGTGCATTAAGGCTTTTAATAACGGATAATCAACGTGAGGCTACAAGTTTAGCATTAGCCTTGAACGAAGAGAACAAAGAGCGTCAAAAATTAGAAAAGATTATTTTACAAGAGGCAGTACGAAAGGTTGAACTGGAAATAAATTTTAATAAAGAAAAAATAATTGTTGTTTGGAATTCAAATTGGCATTTAGGTGTTATTGGTATTGTTGCTCAACGTTTGGTTGAACTTTACAATATGCCTGCTATTGTGATTTCGATTGATAAGGATATGGGAGTTGGAAGAGGATCAGCACGTTCTGTTAGAGGTTTTAATATTTTTGAAGCTTTAACTAACACAAGTGACTTTCTTCTTGAATTTGGGGGGCATGAATATGCAGCAGGAATAGAGATTCCAATCAAAAAACTCGAATTATTTAGAGAAAAAATTAATGAATATTTCCATGCGAAGATAGGAGAGATATCTTTTGTAAAAACATTTTCAATTGATGCTGAATTGTCTATTTCTGAAATCAATGTAGATTTGCTTTCGGGTCTGGAGTTATTAGAACCATTTGGGAGAGGAAATCCAAAGCCCCTTTTTCATACAAGCGGACTTATATGTAAAGAGCGTAGTATATTTTTGAGTAAAAATACTGTGAAGTTATGGGTTACCGATGAAACTTCAACATATGAAGCAATTTGGTATAAAGCACCTGTGGATACCAAAATTTTCAAAGGGGACAGACTGGATATTATTTATAATATATCCCAGAGGAAATGGTTTGATCGTAATATAGTAGTATTAGAGATTAAAGACTTAAGACGGCAATAGAGTTTTGGTTTTAATGTTATACGACCTTCTTAACCTTGCCTGACTGAATGCAACTAGTGCACACCTTCAATGTTTTAATAGAACCATTAACATTAACTTTTATTTTTTGAAGATTAGGGAAGAATCTTCGGCGTGTAATTCCCGTTGTTTTTTTACCAACTCCACCTTTGCTTTTTGCTAATCCCCGCCTTGCTATTCTATTTCCTGTAATAGGTTTTTTCCCGCAAATTGCACAGATACGCATACTTACACCTTTTATTATTTAAAATGTTAATTTATTTAATTAGCTTATTACCTTTGCTAACTTATAGCAATATAATCATTTAACAATTTAAAAATATATTGCTAGAGTGCTCAATTATATATAATTATTTTTAAAAAGCAAGTATTTTAATTAAGAAAAAGTAATATAGGGAAAAAACTTGCGTTCAAAAAAAAATTAGTATATACTCAACTCTCTTTGAATAAAGGATTTACCCTATTTTTCGAATAAAAAAGATTTATAATAAAAGCATTTCTGTTAGAATAAAAATTTACTTCTGGTTGAGAGAAGGGGAATCTTAAATAGTCTAACAGCTATAAAATATTAACAATATAAAAAAAGCGGAGAGGAAAATATGGCAAAGAAAAAGGATGCGTCAGGCAAAAAAAATAACGTTAGAAAAAAATCAAGAGTAGAGGGAACCATTAAGCGTTCGCTATCAAAAAAATCCCTTGAAAAGGAAATTGAGTTTATTTTTTATGCGCCTCTTGCATCATCTGTCGGAGTTGGGGGGACATTTAATAACTGGAATCCTTCTCGTTCTCCCTTAAAAAGGCATGTTGATGGAACTTGGAAAGGGAACTTACTTCTTAAGCCAGGAAAATATGAGTACCGTTATTTAATTGATGGAAGATGGGAAAATGAGCAGAAGGAGTGTGAACAAGTTTACAGTGGTTTGGGAAGTTATAATTGTGTATTAAAGGTTGATTAATATAATAATACTAAATTCCCGTGAATAGGAGAACATAACACCCCCCCTGCCCCCCTTAGTAGGGGGGATATACGGAGTGCGGTAGTCCCCCTTACCAAAGGGGGTGCCCGGAGGGCGGGGGATGTAACAGTTAGCGAAAATTAAAACTTCAAACTAAGGATGGTTTATTATGAATATAGTATTTGCTACCTCTGAGATGGTTCCTTTTGCTAAAACAGGTGGACTTGCTGATGTATGTGGTTCACTACCTTTAGCTTTGGCAAAAAGGGGGCACAAGATAAAGGTATTTTTACCAAAATACAAAATGGTAGACACAAAACGTTTTTCGCTTGAGTTAATAATTGAGTCGGTTTCTGTATTAATTGGGGAAAAAGAAGTAACCGCAAAAGTATATGGTTATGATTATCAGGAAGGTGTCCAAGTTTTGTTTGTTGAAAATGATGATTTTTATTTTAGGGACAATCTTTATGGAACACCGCAAGGCGATTATTCTGATAATGATATTCGATTTATCTTTTTTCAAAAAGTGGTATTAGAGACATTAAGTCTCATTACATTTAAGCCGCATATAATACATTGCCACGATTGGCAGACAGGATTGATTCCTGTTTATTTAAAAACAATTTATAAAGACGATCCTTTTTATAAACAGACAAAGACATTTTTTACTATACATAATTTGGCTTATCAAGGGCTTTTTAAATCAGAGGCTTTACCTTTAACCGGATTAAGTAAGAATGAATATACTGTTGATACGCTTGAGTTTTACGGCAAGATAAATTTTATTAAAGGAGGTTTAATCTATGCCGACGTGTTAACCACTGTTAGTGAAAGATATTCTAAAGAAATACAACTTAAAGAATTTGGTTGTGGCCTTAATGGCGTTTTGCAAAAAAGGAAAAATAGTTTGTTTGGTATTTTAAATGGGATTGACCCGAATGAATGGAATGCGGAAACTGACAAGGATATAACAGTTAATTTTTCTTTTGATAGTCTTGAGAGGAAGTATATTAACAAGGGTGTTTTACAGAAAGAGAATAATTTGCCTGTCGATCGCAATACACCTCTTTTGGGAATTATTACACGCTTGGCCGATCAGAAGGGTTTGGATATATTAACTCCAATTATGCCAACATTGGCAAAAATGGATCTACAGTTTGTTCTTTTGGGTACTGGCGATGAAAAATATAATAAAAAATTTAAACAGTTGGGTGAGAAATATTCAGAAAAGTTTGGTATGAATATTCTTTTTGATCCAAAAATGGCAAAGCGGATTTATGCCGGCTCTGATATATTTCTTATGCCTTCTCGTTTTGAACCCTGTGGATTAGGTCAGTTGATTTCATTTCGTTATTGCACTGTTCCGCTAGTCCGGGATACCGGGGGGCTTGCTGATACTGTCGTTGATTTCAATAAGAAGACAGGAGAGGGGAATGGTTTTGTTTTCTCAGAGTATAATAAAGGCTCTCTGCTAAAGACAATTCAAAAGGCACTTGAATATTATAAAGATAAGGTTTTATGGAAAAAAATCATCGAGAATGGTTTTAAATGTGATTTTTCGTGGGATGTCTCTGCACAGAAATATATTAACCTTTATGAAAGTGAAAAACGCAAAGAATTAGCCCGTGTGTAAATAAGCTTTTTTTATTATTTTCAGTCAGGACATTATTTTTAAATATGAGAAATAAGATTAAATCTTATGATGCAAGGAAAAACAGAAGAACAAAAATTTTAACACGAAAAGCTACGCTTGGTGATGTCAAAGAGATTCATATATTAATAAATAAGTTTGCTAAGCGTAAACTATTATTGCCTCGTTCATTGAGTTATATATATGACAATATACGTGATTTTTTCGTATGTGAAAATAGAGAAAAGCGAATTGTAGGTTGTTGTGCTTTACACATTGTATGGGAAGGGTTAGCGGAAATAAAATCACTTGCAGTAAAGAGAAGTTATCAAGGAAGACATATTGGAACAATTCTGGCCAAGCGGTGCTTAAATGAAGCAGGTGAGCTTAATGTAGATCGTGTTTTTGCTCTTACCTATAACCCGGAATTTTTTCGCAAACTAAAATTTTCACGAACTAATAAATCACTGCTGCCTGCTAAGGTATGGAGAGAATGTATAGATTGCCCCTTATTTCCAAACTGTGAAGAAATTGCAGTCATCAAAAAATTGTAAAAAAGCCCCATACAAGCGTAGATTTCACGCAGGATAACGCAATTTAATGCGGTATTATTTTAAGCACAAATAATAATATAAAATTTGTGCGATTTTTTTAATAGTCTATTTATCTATATCAGAAGAATATAAAAAGGTGCCAACAAAAATAGAAAAGAAATATCATGGGTAAGACAATTACTGAAAAAATATTAGCCTTACATTCAGGCGATAAAGAAGTTGAACCTGGTCAGTTTATTTTAGCAGGTGTTGATATGGCTTTAGGGAATGATGTAACGGCTCCTCTTGCTATAGATAAGTTTGAAAAAGCTAATCAAAGAGGAGTTTTTGATAATAATAAAATTGCATTAGTTCCTGATCATTTTGCACCAAATAAGGATATTAAATCTGCTGAACAGTGTAAAATTGTCCGTGATTTTGCCCGAAGGCATAATATCATCAATTATTTTGAGATAGGGGAAATGGGAATTGAGCATGTCCTACTTCCGGAGAAGGGTTTAGTATTACCTGGTGATTTAGTCATAGGTGCTGATTCTCATACTTGTACTTATGGGGCACTTGGAGCTTTTTCCACAGGGGTTGGTTCAACTGATTTGGCTTCATGCTATATGACGGGTAAGGTATGGCTTAGAGTACCGGAAAGTATAAAATTTATATATACAGGAAAATTAAAAAAATGGGTTTCTGGAAAAGACATCATACTTTTTACAATAGGTGAGATAGGTGTTGATGGGGCATTATATAAGGCAATGGAATTTACTGGTGAGGTAATTGATCATCTTCCTATGGATGATAGGTTTACTATTTGTAATATGGCAATTGAAGCCGGGGGGAAAAGCGGAATTATTCAGCCTGATAAAACAACTTTTTCCTATGTTGATGGAAGAAAAAAGCGTGATTACAAAGTTTTTACATCAGATCGAAATGCGCGATTTGCAGAAGTGTATGAATTTAATCTATCAAATTTAGATCCACAAATAGCACTTCCGCATCTTCCGAGTAATACAAAAAGTGTAGGTGAGGTTGGTAATGTTAATCTGGATCAAGTAGTTATTGGTTCCTGTACAAACGGACGCATTTCTGATTTTGAAATAGCTGCCCATATCTTAAAAGGGAAAAAGGTACATCCTTATGTGAGATGTATAATTTTACCTGGTACTCAAAGTGTTTATATGAAAGCTTTGGAAAAAGGTTGGATTGAAATTTTTATTAAAGCTGGTTGTGCTGTATCTACCCCGACTTGTGGTCCATGTCTTGGAGGGCATATGGGAATTCTTGCCAAGGGTGAGAAGGCATTAGCAACTACAAATAGAAATTTTGTCGGGCGTATGGGGCATCCTGAAAGTGAAGTTTATCTTTCTTCACCGGCTGTAGCTGCTGCCTCAGCCATTGAGGGACGAGTTGTCCACCCCAATGAGGTGATGTAGGAAGTAATAGGTACAGATAAGGAGATTTTTAAATGAAGATCAAAGGTAAAACTTGGAAATTTGGCAATAATATCAATACTGATGAAATTGTTCCTGCCAGATATTTGAATACTAGTGATGCTTATGAATTGGCAAAGCACTGCATGGAAGATGCTGATAATAATTTTGCTCAGAAAGTACAAAAGGGAGATATTATTATCGGCGGTTCTAATTTTGGTTGTGGCTCTTCACGTGAGCATGCTCCAATAGCTATAAAAGCATGCGGCGTGTCACTTGTAATTGCTAAAACATTTGCGCGTATTTTTTTTAGGAATTCTATTAATATTGGACTTCCTATTTTAGAATGTCCTGATGTTGTTGATGATGTTGAAAATGGGCATATTCTAGAAGTTAACTTAGAAAAAGGTATCATAAAGAACGATACTATAAATAAAGAGTATCGTTCTTCCTCATACCCGCCTTTTATGCAGGAGTTGATACATGCGGGAGGTCTCATTAATTGGGTTAAGGGGTATAATAATAGATAAAGCAGCTTTTATTTGAATAGAAGAATTGCGAAGGGAAGTTTTTATTTATTTTCGAATTAGGTTAGATAATCATGGTAAAAAAATTAATATTATTTATTTTAGGCCTTTCGGGATTGTTTGTATTTATTTTTTTATTTGAACAGACTTTTCCCACGGCATCTATAGATTTGCGTCTTAATCGAATTCAAGCACAGCAGAAAGCCCGAGAATATTTAGAGTCGTTAGGATATGATCTTTCAGAATATCATTCAAGTGTTGTTTTTGGCGGTGATGAAAGAAAGTTTGTTTTCTTAGAGAAGTGCCTCGGACTTTTAGATGCAAATAGAATGATAAAAAAAGATATTCCTATCTGGAGCTGGAATGTCCGTTTTTTTAAGGAACTGGAGAAAAAAGGATTTACCGTGAAGGTTAATCCGATTGACCGCATAGATGGATTTCAACATCATCTTAAAGATAATGCTCCCGGTGATAATTTGTCTCAAGATAAGGCAAAAAAGTTAGTTTTACAGTTTTTAATGGATAATCAAATTATTGTTAAAGACTATGAGTTAATTGAGTCTTCCAGTATTAAACGTGAGAATAGAACGGATCATCATTTAGTTTGGAAAAAGATAGGCAGTGAACTTTCCTGGACTGATGAGGGAAAAGAAGGCAAGGGAATGGTTCGCCTTTCCGTGGATGTTTATGGTTCCCGAATAGGAGGATTTAAAGCTTATTTTTGGACTCCGGAAGTATTTAATCGATATATTCGGAAATTATTTTCCGAAGGACATTTTCTTGCTCTTATTAGCTCTTTTTTTTACATGCTGTTATATGTGTGTGCAATCATTATGTTTATTATTAGTTTTCGCGAGGAATCGGTTCGATTCCGCCTGATGCTTGCTCTTGCTTTACTTATTGGTATTCCAAATGTGCTTAATCTTTTAAATAGTTTTCCATTAATTAAGGCCGGATATGATACAAAGGTGAATTTTTTTGTATATTATGGCACTCAATTCATAGGTTCGCTTAAAGGAATCATTAATCATATAATTGTTATAATTATTGTTTTTTGCGGTGGGAGTTTTATAGCAAAAAAGATATATAACGAACGTGTTAGAGGTTTATTTCGTATTTTAGAGGGCAAATCTATCACTCGTTCTATGCAAAATGAAATTTTGGGTGGATATGTTTTTGCCTTTATGGTTTTAGGTTTTGTTACGTTGTTTTATTTCTCCGGAATGAAATATGGTAATATATGGGTTTTTCCCTCAACACGTTATTCTAATATACTTGGCACATGGTGTCCTTTTTTATTACCCTTAAGTGCAAGTTTGATTGCGGCTGTTTCTGAAGAATTTATTTTTAGGTTGTTTGCTATTTCGTTTCTTAAAAAAGTTTTTCGTTTTACTATATTGGCAGTATTAGTACCATCGGTTATTTGGGCTTTTGCCCATTCGAATTATGCTGTTTTTCCTATTTATACGCGGGGAATTGAATTAACCATTGTTGCTTTGGCTTTTAGTTTTGTCTTTCTTCGTTATGGAATTTTAAATTGTATTGTTGCACACTACGTGATTGATGCGGTTCTTTTTTCGATTCCTTTATTAAGAAGTAGTAATATTTATTTTTTGATTTCAGGGATTATTGTTATTTTATTAGCTGCTTTGCCTGCAGGACTTAGCGTAATATTAAATACTACTAATAAAGGGGCACAAAAGGGCCGTGAATAGAACTTAAGAATAAGGGGGATTTATATGTATAAGATTGCAGTTATTCCCGGTGATGGAACGGGACCTGAAGTTGTTCAAGAAGGCCTTAAGGTGCTTAAGGCAGTTTCAGAATCTGTAGGCTTCAAATATGAAATCGAACAATATGATTTTGGCGGTGAGCGCTATAAAAAAACAGGCGAAGTTTTACCTAATTCAGCTATTGATGAAATGAAAAAGAAAGATGCAATATTTTTAGGGGCAATTGGGCATCCTGAGGTTCAACCCGGAATTCTTGAGAAAGGGATATTGTTAAAATTACGTTTTGCACTGGACCAATATATTAATTTACGTCCGGTGAAACTGTATCCCGGTGTAGATACACCGCTCAAGGATAAGGGTCCTGAACATATTGATTTCGTAGTTGTGCGTGAAAATACTGAAGGACTTTATGCAGGTGCGGGAGGTGTTCTTAAGAAAGGGACACCTGATGAGGTAGCGATTCAAGAAAGTATTAATACACGTAAGGGGGTTGAGCGATGTCTCCGATATGCATTTGATTTTACTCGAAGGAGAAATAAGAACAAAACTCTGACACTTTGCGGAAAAACAAATGTGCTTACGTTTGCGTTTCATTTATGGGAACGTGCATTCCATGAAATCGGGGAGAAGGACTATCCCGATATCAAACGGGATTATGCACATGTAGATGCTACATGCATGTGGATGGTGAAAAATCCTGAATGGTTTGATGTCATAGTAACGGATAACATGTTTGGTGACATTATTACTGACCTTGGTGCCATGATACAAGGCGGTATGGGTATAGCAGCAGGTGGTAATATTAATCCTCATGGGGTTTCAATGTTTGAGCCAATAGGCGGTTCTGCTCCGAAATATACAGGAAAAAATGTTATTAATCCACTTGCTGCAATTTCAGCAATGGGCATGATGCTTGATGTATTAGGTGAGAGCAAGGCTGCCAAGATGGTGGAGGATTCTGTTATGAAAGTTACCGGAACAAAATTAAAAAGCCTTTCAGCCGGAAAAATGGGATATTCGACCACTGAGGTTGGCGATTTAGTATGTAAATTATTAAAGTAATTTTGACCATAACACCCCCCTAGCCCCCCTTAATAGGGGGGAATTTTCGAAAGTCTCCCCTAATAAGGGGAGTGGCCCCTGCCCGACGGAGCGGAGCGGCAGGCGGGGAAGGCCGAGGGGTGTAACGTACAATATCCCCTGCCCGCCAGAGCGAAGCGGCAGGCAGGAAAGGGCGGGGGATGTTATGGTTTATAGTAAATGTAGTTTACTAAGGAGTATTAATATATGGGTAAAGAAAAGTACAAAGTTGCTGTTATGGGCGCTACTGGGGCAGTTGGGAACTGTATGCTTCAAATTCTAGAAGAAAGAAATTTTCCTGTTGCCGATTTAAAACTATTGGCATCTGAGCGTTCAGTGGGGAAGAAAATGAAGTTTAGGGGCGTGGACTATCCTGTTGAAGAGTTAGGAGAAAATTCGTTCAAAGGTGTTGAGATTGTACTTTCAAGCGCTGGTTCTGAAAGGAGCAAAGAGTTTGTCCCACATGCGGTTAAAGCCGGTGCTACTGTTGTTGATAATACAAGTTGTTTTCGCATGGATCCAGATGTTCCTTTAGTGGTTCCGGAAGTGAATCCTCACATGATTCGTAAACACAAAGGAATTATTGCAAATCCTAACTGTTCAACTATACAAATGGTGGTTGCCTTGGCACCAATACATAAGGTTGCCAATATTAGGCGTATAGTTGTTTCTACTTATCAATCAGTTTCAGGAGCTGGTCAAGCCAAGATAAATGAATTATGTTCCCAAACTAAGGCATGGATTAATGGCGATAAAGTCGATGTAAAAGAGTTTCCTTATCAAATTGCTTTTAACCTGATTCCGCAAATCGATGTATTTTTAGAAAACGGGTATACTAAAGAAGAGATGAAGATGGTCAATGAGACCCGTAAGATTTTAAACGATAATTCGATTCGGATTAATGCAACTTGTATTCGTGTTCCGGTGTTTTATGCTCATTCAGAAAGTGTGACTATAGAAACAGAGAAAAAAATTAGCCCGAAAATAGTGCGAGATATTCTTTGTGATTCTCCTGGAGTAACTGTTGTTGATGAGCCTTATTCTCAAAAGTATCCAATGCCATATCAAGCCGGAGGCAAAGACGATGTTTTTGTAGGGCGTATCCGGGAAGACGAGTCTGTTCCATCAGGCATTTCTATGTGGATTGTATCTGACAACTTACGTAAAGGGGCGGCTTTGAATGCTATCCAGATTGCGGAAGAATTAATAAAGTAAAATGCGCAATGTAAAACTTGTTATTGAATATGACGGTACGAATTATTTTGGGTTTCAAAAGCAGAAACGTCATTTATCAATTCAAGAAGAGCTTGAGAAAGCACTTACAAAGTTATGCAATGAAAAAATAAAAGTCATTAGTTCAGGCCGTACGGATAGCGGTGTGCACGCAAAAGCACAAGTTGTTAATTTTAAAACAACTAGCAATTTAAGGCTTTTAAATATTGTAAAAGGTCTTAATTCTTTGTTGCCTAATGATATTGCTGCTACCTCAGCCCGTTTTGTTTCTTTAGATTTTCATTCCCGTTTTTCTGCTATTGGTAAAATATACAGATATCAGGTTTGGAATTCTCCGATACCATCACCTCTTCGAAGAAGATTTACCTACCGTTATATGTTTCCATTAAATTTTATAAAAATGAGAAAAGGTGCAAAGATTTTAATTGGAAAGCATGATTTTAAGGCATTAACTGCAAAAAATAGAGATAAAAATAATACGATTCGTACAATCAAACGAATAGTTATCAGCAAGAGAGGTAAATTAATTACTTTAACAATAGAGGGGGATGGTTTTTTGTACAATATGGTACGTAATATTGTTGGGACTTTACTCCTTGTTGGGAGAGGTAAACTTGCAGTCTCTTATGTTAGAAATATTTTGCAGTCAAGGGATAGAGCAAAAGCTGGCCCGACCGCACCGCCTCATGGCCTAACCTTAATTAAAGTATTATATTAATAATAAAAAAATATATGTTTTTAAAAATGAGAATCTTATTGTTTATCAAAAAATATTATATTCCAATAATATTACTACTTATTCTCTTTTTTCATTTTATAAATAATTTATTATGGCTCAAGTTAGATAATAGTCTTAAGAGCTGTGATGCGTCTGGTCATTTACTTAAAACTGTTCAATATCATATATATATTAAAAATATAATTAAGTCGCATCCTTCTTTTTTGGGTTTGATAAAAGAATTGTTTAGTTTATTCCGGATGAAGTATGAAATAAGTTGGCCTCCTTTGATTTATTTTCTAAGTTTTTTTATAAGTCCTTTATATTTTGATATCTTTACTATTCGCTTATATGTAAATTTTTTATTTTATTTTATATTAATAATTTCAGTCTATTTTTTGGGAAAAAAATGTTTTAATAAAAGAGTAGGTGTTTTCGCTTCGTTTATTGTAAGTTTTTATCCAGAAATTTATGGTTATTCTCGTCAGTTTGGATTAGATTTCCCTCTCGCTGCTATGACTTCATTATGTTTATGTCTACTCATTTATTCTGATTATTTTTCTCGGCCTTTTTTTTCCTTCTTTTTTGGTATCGCCTTAGGTGTTGCAACTTTGGTTAAATTTGAAATAACTTTTTTCCTAGGATTTCCATTATTATATGTTGTTTACAAAATAATATCAGAGAAAAAAAAGAATAATAGAAATATTTGTCTCATTAATCTATTAGGAAGTATTTTTATTTCGTTTTTATTTTTTTTCTTTTATTGGGCGAATAAAATAAATTTAGCATCACAGCATTTTTTGTAATTATTTAGCCGATTGAGTAAAAAAGTTAATAAAATTGTATTTGTTGCCGTATTGTTAATATGGCAACGATACAATATTGCGAAAAAACCAAAGAAGAACTGATTGAAATTATTC